>Ga0172380_10004692_pt1 | contig 17305 bp, 11 predicted proteins | sample Leawe162metaG_FD_119747 | JGI IMG/M metagenome (GOLD analysis project Ga0172380, IMG submission 119747) | Leachate microbial communities from a municipal landfill in Southern Ontario, Canada - Leachate well 162 metaG | ecosystem: Engineered > Solid waste > Landfill > Unclassified | place...
ATTAAGGAAAACATATTCTCCACCGACATGTACTCTTTCAGAATAATCATTCGAGTGGATTGCATCCACGTTTAATGTCATTCTATGTGTATCCCAATCGCCGCCTAAGAAAAGGTCTTTTCCTCCGAGCAGATCAATCGATGCACCAATTCTATATAAAAGAGGTATTTCAAACGATTGACGTGTTTCATCACCTGAATACATCCATCTTGCTTGAGATGAAAAGTTCTGTGCACTCATCGCTATGCGTATTCCTTTCCAGCCCGTTTCATAATAGCTACCTACATCGAATGCCCATATACTTGAATAATATTTATGCAAATCCTCTCTATAATAATGTGCATTCACACCAATTGATAATTTATCGGTAAACTGACGTGCATAAGAAAAACCAAGCGACATATCTTTTCCGGTGAATGTATTGCCAGTACGCGTATCCATTCCACCAGTCGGACTTGTTACGAAAGCTTCTTCGAGATCACCATAATTTAGTATAGTATAATTAAATCCTACTACTCCAAAACTACCGAGATTAACTGCTGCTGCAGCAGACATTAAATTAAGTTCAGCAAACCATTTAGTATAATGGACTGCCGCTTCCTGTCCAGTAACTTTTGTTAATGCTGCAGGGTTCCAAAACATTGCATTAACATCATTAAGATTAGCAATTGAGGCTTCTCCCATCGCAGTCTCTCTTGCACCTATTCCTATCTTTACAAACTGCATTGAAGTCCTACCGACTTTCTTAAACTGCGCTTGAGTAGTGCCGGCTAACCCAATAATGACTGCTATTAATAATAACTTTTTCAATTTACCTCCGGGTAAAAACTTTTTATCTTATTTTTTCTCACTATCTGATAATCATAAACTTGCCGGTATCTCTTTGACCAATAGTTCCATCGGTCTTCGATTCAATTACAAAAATATAAAGACCTGGGGCTACTAATAGACCTGAATCCGATTGCTGATCCCAAGCAACACTACCTGCTAAATTTCCTCTTTCGTCTGGTCCGTGATTTAAGGTCTTTACCAATTCACCGGCTATATTGAATATTAATATTTTTGCTTTTTCAGGCAGATTTCTAAATTCAATTTTTCTTGGATTCGGTTCTCCAAAACTATGATTTGCATCTCCTTCGATATATGGATTCGGAACTACAAAAACATCCCATCCCACCTTTGAAAGGTCTATCGGTCCTGGTTTTGCAGAGGTTAATTCAGTTCTGTTTACATCAGCGCTTTTTAATTCCGGTAATTTATTTACTAAAGTCCCGTTTGAAGATGTCCAAGGCTTTGGAACTAAACTATATGATTCTACATAATAATAGAACTCAAATCCGAACTGTAAATCTTTATCTAAAAATTCATATCGTTCTGCTTCGGAATTCCAATATTTATGAAATTCACCTTTTGGTATATCTGCAATTAAGTCCCAGATCCCTCTTTCATCCGATCCTCTATAAACTCTATATCCGCTTAAATCATTACTTCCATCAAAAAAGAGATTATTAGCACCATCCATAATTTTTGCATCTTCAGCTATTTTATCCCATTGAATTGCAATCACTGCTGTATCAGAACCTCGTGAAGCATTTGCAGCTCTAACGTTTGGTGCAGGTGGTGCTTCCGGTACATCTGCAAAAATCTCTACTCCATTTACTTTCGCTCCATATCCCCATTTAACTGCATTTCTCGCCGCTTGAGCATTTCTTATAATTGCAGTAATTGAACTATCAGGGAATGTTCTATTCGGATCACCTTTTGCTACTTCCTTTAAGTCTAACTGACCGGCAACTTCAGCAACCATTATTCGTATAGAATCTCCAGGTGCTAATTTATAAGGTCCAAATGATGATGTGTACCATGCGTAAAGTGTACCATCATTTGGTCTTTGATATTCGTGCTTTGCAAAATCATAAAAGAATGGCGGTTGAAATTTTCCTAATCCAAAATACTCATTGAAATCAAGATCCTTCCCTTTGAAGTTATCTCCTTGATCATTATATACTGAAAAATAAGCCGGGTCAGCATCAAATGGATCGGTAGCCGCTCCGGGGAATGGAGTACGATATAAGAATACAAATCCAAAACATGCCGGATCTTGAAGTTCCGGTAACCATTCTGGTTTTAATCTTAATATATCCTGCCAGTTATTTTTTTTGGAGTATAAATCCCACGCCACAGGCTCTCTTCCACCATTAAAATCGCGGCTAAAATAAAGGAGCCCTTTTCCATCGCCAGCATTTCTATTTTCAAATTGATAAACATCTGAACCCGGTTTACCTCCATATCCTCCAAACCCTCCAGCAGGAGCCGCTGAAGAGATGAATGATGCCGGATCATAATGAAAATTCAATATCCCTTTTGTTGATACTGAAATTCCAGAATGGAATACAAACCACACTTCATCTAAAGTCTGATCATATTTCATAGTTTTATTTAATGATGGAATTACCATGTCCCCGGTATTCTTAAAAACATAATCATAAATAATAAAATCACTATATCCGGGCACACTCCAAACCATTGAACGCTGCTTAACTGTTATTCCTGTTACTGTTGGTCTTTCATTATAAAACATCTCCTCTGGTAATAATGGATTGAATCCTTCATTCTCCTGAAAATTTTGTTCTCCAATCCATGGATTGTAATTATCTATCGTCCCATAATTTGTTGGGGTTAAAGAAGCGTGATACATCAAAAAATCTTTCTGCTTTGGGCTAAAATCCGGTGGTTCTAATGATTTTGGATTCTTTGCAATGATCCAAGGACCACTCCTGAAATTATGAAAATTTGCATTTGTTACCTTATCTGGTTCATTTGCTAACTGTTCATCATTCGGAAAGTAATAACCCTTAAATCCCGGATAAAATCCAAGTCCCGTTACTTCCTGATAATCCCAGGCTCCGGCACTTCCAATTAGACCGTTTGATTGTAAGGTTTCCCAAAGTTTCCCTCTTGTATGTGTTACTACATCTCTTTGTGCAGAGACATCAACTGTAAGCAAACCCAATACCAAGAAGAAGATTGAGAACTTAATTTTTGTTTGTAGAATAAACTTTTTCATAAATAGTACTCTTATTTTTTTAATTACTTTTTAGAATCCAACTGCAAAACCAAATACCCAAGCTCGAGGCATGTTTCTATACATCCATACATCAGGGAATGCGCCGCCATTTGGTGTAAATTCTGGGAATATTGCAAAATTGGAATTTACATAAGCTACCCGATCTTCCGCCGAAGCAGTAGATGAATTAACTATCTGTAAATTATTCCATTTATCATTAAATGCGTTTCTTACTTCAATAAATGCGGATAGACTTAATCCGCCAATCTTAAATTCTTTTCTAATTCTTATATCTGCATTCTTATCAGGTGTTCTTATATAGGTCTTTCCACCTTCGGTGAAGTTATCCGATATAATCTGTTTGTGTGGAAAATAGATTTGATAGTCTAATGATATTTGCATATCCGCAAAGACACTATATAGAAGATCAAAACTTGTCGGCACTGCGAATACTACACCAAACTTCAAACGTGCAGGATCATATAAAATATAATCACCTGTAAAATCTGTTACACGAGTTTGAACACCCGAATTTGGTGAAGCAAGTACATCGGGATCACCCGATCTTCCTGTTATTCCGGTACTCCAAGAGAAATTCAAATATCCTCCCCAAATCCCGGAAAGTGGTTTTCTTATTGCAACTTCTACACCTTTTGCATCTGCATAATTAGAGTTACCTGTGGTTAAGTAGGATGTTCCATCATCCATAAAAACTCGAACTGTTCTAATTGTATTTGTAATATCTTTATAAAATGCTGTTACAGTAGTAACCATTCCTCCTAAATTATGCTCGATGCCTAATTCATACGAAACAGTCTTACGTGGTTTTAATAACCTATTACCTAAATTGTATGGTACAGGCTGTCCGTCAGAATTTGTAAGTAAATATGTATTTAAGATCCCGGATACACTCTGTCCATCAATATCAGACCCGGTTCCTTCCCCATAATCACCAAACCCGGCTCTCTGAAAAAAGTGTCCATAAGAAAAATGAAGCACAGTCTTATCAGATATTGGATGTGAAATTCCTATTCTTGGCGAAAGTTGACCAAACAATTTTGTTTTTTCAGTTAATGCTTTTGGCTCTCTCTTCTCCTTATATGCTGCAATTATATCGAATGGATCGTATATATCTTTATACACATAATCATTCGGATTATAGAAATCGTATCTTAATCCGATGTTCATTATTAATCCTTCAAATTCGAGTTTATTTTGGATATATATATCACCTTCATAAGGATTATAAACTTTTTCTTCTATAACATTAAATGCTTTTGCTTGTTGAAATCGGTTTAGATTATAATATGTAACATCGAACCCAGATTTAATCTGCCATTGTTTACGGACTTGACTTGTCAAATCCCCTGCAAATGTATAATCTGTATTTCTATCGGTTCCTCTATAAAAATAGCCGGTTGTATGCAATCCTATAATATTATTATAAGCTCCCGGTATTGGAGAACCTTGTGAATCAACAGCTCTTAATCGATCATATTGTGGAGTACCGGTTTCCCAACCTGCTTCGTCATCCGGGAATGTCCCTTGATCCCTGAACCGATACACTCTACTTAATTGCAATTCATAAAAAGTATATTGGCTTAGTACATGCGTAAACTTTAGTGTCTGCCCATCTGTACTGTTTTTTGGATATCCGGCATAATCATATAATGCATATTTATTCTCAAATCCATTTTCAAATGCTAAATATTCCATTCCATGACTTGTCTTTGATGAACTGTAAAATCCAGATGCCATTAATTTATAATCAGTAGCAATATTATATGTTAATTTTAATGTTCCATCATACCAATAACCTCTATCTAAAAAACTATTACCTGATACTGGCGGTGCTGTCCTAAATTTTCCGGAGAAAAAGAAATATAAGTCATTTTGAATTATAGGTCCACCGAGCGACATTTCAGTTTGATATGTATTTTGTTCTGTATAATCAGTCATCGGTTGATGAGTATTCATATAATCTTCATAAGCCTGTTCCGGTGTCCATATAGAATTAGGATTATTTCCGGCTACACCATTTGGGTCTATCCATTGATTAGGATTATCGATCCACCATTGCAAATGTCTTGCGTGCGTATTTTCCCAATATCTATTAGTCGAATAATCATATAATGCTGTCCCCCAATGCTTCAACCCCGAAGGAGTAAATCTAAATTCTGCAAAACCATCTACCTTATTCCCACCCTCTTTGGTAACAATGTTAAATACACCTGATTGCGCCTCACCATACTCTGCATTAAATCCACCTGTTATAATCTCAAGCTCTTGAATAGAACTTAAATTTATATTTGTGTATGGCTGGAAATCGAGAGGGTTACGTGCTCTAATGCCATCGATCATAAATGCTACTTGATCAAGCGATCCGCGTCTTACTGTAAGCTGTCCCGAATTATCTACGTCAATACCCGGAAGTGTCGATAAGATATTCGTTAAACTTGTTGTAGGTCGTGCTTGAATTTCATTTGCCGATACAAAGTGCCTTGTCGAAGTTAAATCTTTTTCAATCAAAGGGCGCTCTGCAACTACTATTATACTTTCACCGATATCTAAAACTGCCTCCTCCAAATCAAAATCAAGAGTTGTGGTATGGTTAATACTTATTACTACACCTGTTTTTGTAACAGTCTTAAATCCTACCATTGTGGCTTTGATATCATAAGTCCCGGGAGGAATATTTAATATCACATAATCCCCTTCGATATCGGTGGCGGCTCCTTGATTGATACCAAGTATCACTACGTTGACACCTATCAAAGGCTCATTAACTGTTTTATCTATTATCTTTCCGACAAGTTTACCTCCCGCTGCATTAATTGTCGATGCGGTTATCATTAAGATGAATAAATAATTGATAAAACTTCTAAACCAATTTTTCGTTTTCATATAGAAATCCATACTCTTTATAATTTTGTACTGCTATTCAAATACAATTACTGATTTTACAAATCCTTTCGGTTTATCTTTTGCTACCTTAAATGCGTCTTCTATCTCTTCGAGCCTAAATTTATGTGTGATTAATGGCTTCATATTTATTTTCTTTTCATTCATTAATTTCATTCCAATTCTCGAGCCCAATAATATAGTATCAAGATTTCTGAAGTGAGCATTTATAATATCAAATGCCATCCAGTTCCAATATCCCAAATCTTTTATTTTTCTCTCTCCCGGATGATATCCGAATATTACTAACTTACCTTCCATCCTTAATATATCCGCAGCCAAATCAAGTGTCGATTGAACTCCGCCTATCTCAAAACTTACATCCACTCCTTTACCATCAGTCAAATCATTTATGATCTTTTTGTGATCTTCTTTTTGTGGATTAATTACCACATCTGCGCCTAATTCTTTTGCCAATTCCAACATTTCATCTCTTATATCAAGAGCAATTACTTTACTTGCACCGGTTAATTTAATCTGCTGTAAAAGAATCAATCCCATAAATCCGGTTCCTGCTAAAGCAACGGTATCCCCAAGCTGAATATTCGCTTTCATAACACCATTAGTTGTGCAAGCCACCGGCTCTAATATTGCTAAATCATAAGGAAGCTCTTGCGACATCTTAAATAATCTGTTCTCCTTTACTGCTAATTCTTCTGCATATCCTTTACCATCAACCCACGAAGCTGCTCTATCACCTATCTTAAATTTTGTAACTTCATTACCTACTGCTATTATTTCACCTGCAGTTTCATGACCAATAAAACGTGGATATTCTAAACCACTTATATTTTCATTCCATTGATGAATCTCTGAATGACATACTCCGCATGATTTTACTTTCAATAGACATTCATCTTCTTTAAGTACTGGAGTTGGTAGTTCTTCAATTCTAAAATCATGTGCTCCGTGTAATATTGCTGCACGCATAAAAATCTCCATCAAAAATTTTTTTTAATATAGCCCCGAATCTCTCCGGGGCTATTAAATACTAAACTATTTTAAGAATACCATCTTCTTTGTTATCATCTGTCCTTCCATTTCTAAACTGTAGAAATAGATTCCTGATGATAAGTTTTTAGCACTCCAAGAAACTAAATGAGTACCACTTGATAACATCTGATTGTCAAATAAAGTTGTAACTAATTGACCAAGGGCGTTATAAACTCTCATTGTAACTGGAGCAGCTTTTTGTACATTAAATCTGATTGTAGTGCTTGGGTTAAATGGATTCGGATAGTTCTGATCCAATGTAAAGCTAACCGGAAGACTATTATCGCCGCCAAATTCTACGCCTGATTCAATATCTTTTACAAAATGAAGTACTGCATGTGCATCTGTTGTAACCAACAATGATACGCCTGGATCGTAATAACCTGCATAAGTTCCAAGTACATCACCATAAGGTGGGATTGCATAAGGATCATCCGGAACGTTTGGCTGCCAGCAATAGTATGCATAAGCATCGCCAAACTCTTCATTCGATTGTCTTGAACCTGTTGAACCGCCAAGATTGAAACCAATTGCAGATTGCATGGCTACTGCTTGATTATATATCGCGAGTTCTATATCCCATTTACCTGTTAAGGTATCGATCTGGACAGCCATACGTGTATATTTCTTAGCATCAAAAACATCGCTTGTCCATGTTGTATCGCCGTCATATTGTCTATAACCTTCAGGAATAGATGAACTATCACCGCCATTTAAGGAAATTTGATCACCAAGAATTATATAGTATAATGGACCATTTGGCGCAGTAAATACGTTACCATTCCACCTTCCTTCATCTGCATAATCTAATCCTAAACGGTTGGATATACTTACAAATAATTGATCCCCCGTCCATTTACCGTTCCAAAAAAGATTTGTAGAATCATTTACGATTTCATCAATATGGATGTAAGCATACAATGTATCTTGTGCCCAAAGTAATTTTGCATATAGCTCATCATAATCAGGTTCTGCTAATGCTTCACGATAATATTTATTTGTGAAGATATTATAACCTTCATTAGTGATTAGATTAACTTTAGCTGCTTTATCCCAAGCTGCTTCATTCATTTTACCATCGAATGTAATTTCTGCAGGATCAACTTGCGGAACTTGCATTTCCTTGCGAACATACACTTCATCTTTACCTTCAAATTGTAGTACTGCAAAACATGTTGGAGTAACTAATAAAGATACACCCGGATCATAATAACCGGCTATCTGTCCAAGTTCATCACCAATTGGGGGAATTGCATAAGGATCATCTTTTACATTTGGCTGCCAGCTATAGTATGCATATGCATCTCCAAATTCTTCATTAGATTGTCTTGAACCTGTCGAACCACCAAGATTGAATCCTAATTGTCCCTGTGCTTTACAAGCCGGATTATAAAACGCAAGTTCAATATTCCATAAACCTGTTGTTGTATCAATTACAGTTGCCATTCTTGCATACTTATAAGCATCAAATGTGTTTTTTGTATATAAGGTATCACCATCTTTTCCTCTATATCCTTCAGGTACAGACACAGTATCACCGCCATTTAAACTTAGTTGGTCACCTAAGATTAAATAATAAAGAGGTCCATCAGGAGCAGTGAATACGTTACCATTCCATCTTCCATCCCATTCGTAATCTATTCCAAGCTTATTGGAAAGACCTACAAATACTTGATCTCCGGTCCATTTACCATTCCAGAATAAATTAGTAGAATCATTGACAATTTCATCAATGTGGATAAAAACATAGAGAGTGTCTTCGGTGTAAAGAAGACGTGCATATAATTCATCATAATCAGGTTCGGTTAATGCTTCACGATAATATTTATTTGTGAAGATTTCGTACCCGGTGTTTGTAATTAGATTAGCTTCACCGGCATTCTGCCATGCAGCTTCATCCATTTTACCATCTAAGACTATCTCGCCCGCTTGTACTTTAGGAACTTTTACTACTTTCCTTTCGTATTGAATCTGTGCCGACATTGTTGTTGACAGCGAAATAAGTATTACCCAGATCAAGAAAATGTTACTTTTTCTCATGTTGCCTCCGAGAAGTTGTTTGTGATTTGTTGTTTTATATTGCATTGCTTTTTACGCCTCTTTTATAAATTGAACCTAAATGTTAATGTCGGTATTAATCCGTCCAAATTGTATAATCCTTCATGCACCAGATAGGCCGTATTCTTTACTTCTGTCTCTAATCCTTTGTAATATGCTACACCTAAACTTATTGCCATTTCTTCATCAAAATAGGTAAGTCCCGCAGAGATTTGATTATATGCTACTTGTGGATTTAGTAAACTAAATGTTTTATCATCATTCGGAGTACCGACATATTTATAACCGAAATAAATATTTAAGTCAGGTGCAGCTATATATTCTAACCCTACACCAGCCTCAAATGAATTTTTATATTCCAATGGCTGGCTTCCTAAAGTGAATCCTGTAAGTGAATCTGAATTCATTGCATTTGCCTGCCATACACTATTTTCAAATTCATACTTAATCTCTTTATCTAAACTCGCATATAAATTATATTTTAGATCTACGTTAAGAATTAAATCTGATGAGATATTATAAACACCGCCGAATCCAATCTTCCAAGGTGTTTGATAAGTGCTATTAACATTAGTAAAAGTTGCGGCTGAATCTGTTACTGCAAATAGATTTGTTTTTGCTTCTCCGGTTAAATCTTGTGATGTCCCACTTAAAACAGTTAATCCTAATCTCAAATCTTCATTTACTTGATACATAAATCCAAGATTGAAATTGAACGACCATGCATCACCATTTATATCTGCTTGATATACCGGCAGACCGACATTATCCTTCCATTTATTATTGCCAAGTGCGAAAGATGTTTTTACTGTATTATGAAATACATTCACTGCAAGACCTACCGAAAAATCCCCACTCTTATATGCAATTGCAGGAGAAATCATTTCAACAAAAGACTGATTATACATATCAGTACCGATAGTAATTAATGTTGCATCTCTTTTGCTAAGCACTATATAAGGCCAGCTCGTTCTATAATCATAAAATGCTTCAACCCCAATTGCTGCAGTTAGCCCTTCCGAAATATTGTAGTATGCACCAATCCCGCCATTAAGATCATCTTCTCTCAAAGAATTATATAACCCTTTTATATTGCCTTCGAAATTATTCTGCTCACCTCTTAAAAATGCCGTAACTTCAACTGACTGCCCCATTAGAGATGCCAAACCAGCCGGGTTATAATAAATATTCGATACTCCATCAATTCCTGCAAAATATAATCCATTCAAAGCACTCGACTTTGCACCAAATAAACTTGTTCTATTTACTCCGCCCGCCTGAATGACGGATGTCATTAATAGAATCAGTAAAAATGATTTAATGGTATTAAAGAAAATTTTCATCTTAAACTCCGCTTTTCTGCTTTATTAAAATCACATCACTTTGAATGTGATATATGCATAATAATTAGTTACTCTCGTTCTTCCTTTCCCATCCCAATTCTCATTCGCTATCCAGAGATAATAATTGTTCCCTCTTACCAAACCTTCAGCCGGCATTTCATAAAATGTTTTTACTCCATCAAATTTATCTCCAAGATGCACAGGAGCCGAAATAACATTTTTCTTCCCATAAACATTGCCTTCAGATGTCGTTTGCTCCGACCATGCTTCCCATAATACTTCCGTAGCAATATATTGCTGTCCGTTTGTAATACCGATTGCAGATATTTTTTGATCCGTTACACCTGCTTGCGAAACCGTCCATCTTATTATCGCTCCTAATGTATCTACCGGATTGACAATCTCGATTACTCCTAATCTTCCGAATGTAGAAACACTTGTTATATTGATAAATCGGTCGATCCTCTGTGTTGTAACAGTAAATATTTCACTCGATAAACGAATCGTATCACCATCAGCTACAATCATCTCTTTCTGTGATGCAGGAGCGGCAGTGAGCACTTTCCCTTTGTATTTCGAAAGCTGATCCCACATATAATCTTTTACTACCCAATATGTATAAGTGTTATCTTCATTGAGTTGTGTTTTCGGTTTCCCATTTACTTCACTGATGATGTTTTGCGCGCCCGTAGGAACAGTCCCAAACTGAAGCGGATACTTAATATCGTTGCTGCTTGATTTGATTAACCATACAATTGAAGTGTCTAAAATTGCATGTTCACCCACATTTGCTCCAATAATAGAAGCGTAACCGCCTACCCAGGTAACCTTCGGCAGGAATGTTCCCTCTTCCACTTTTATTGTCGATAAATTTGAAGAACCCGCGTATGGTGCTAATCCATTATCATTATCACTGCACGAAATAAATGTAAAAACAAATGCACCCAGCATAATTAATGCTGAGGTTTTTGCTATTTCTTTTTTGATGTTTAACATATCATTACATCCCTTATTTGTTTGCTAAAGACGAGATACTAACTCTCTCCAGCTTGTATTATAAATTTCTCCCTCTTTATTTGAATGGAGTAATGAATATCTTCCGTTACTATTCAAATCTCCAAATACATAAAAGAGTTCTCTATTTCCTCTGTAATACCAAATTTGGTATGGTCGTGAATCCATATCCATATTATGGTAATCCACTTCGTCCGGTTTTCCGTTTTGAATAAAAATCCTTCCCATTTCAGTCGTATATCCCTCTATATTTCCCCAACTGAATTTTTGATTAGCATAATGAAAACGTGCTAATAAACTTTGTAAATATTCATTCTCTTCTGTATCTGGATTAGGGTCTAAATTCTTGAAAAAATTCAAAATGAAATTTGCTTTATTAAAGCTATTCAATTTCTTGTATTGACTTAATTGATATGGCTCGGCAATGTAATCCAAAAGCTTTTCCATCATTTCGGAATCTTCTTTTGAAAGTATTGGTGTCTTTGCAAAATAATCCAACTGAAGAATTTCAAAATTTCTTTTTACCGATATCTCTTTACCGCTTGATGTTTTTGCCTTTATTGTAAATGTATAGACACCTGAATTAAGTTTAGAAACATTAATGCCTTGAATAAAGCCCTTACTATTTTCGTTAACTTCCACAACAGAATTTAATTCCTTAGCAACATTACCGGCTTCATCAGTTACACTATATTGTATCGCAATCGAATCATTTACTGTAATGTTATATAGTTCATAATAGAAATAAAGAATTGGATTTAAGAGACCATATCTTCTTGCAGGATTAAGAATCTTTTCATTTTCTGATTCCGATTCTTTTGTACCATTAAGAAACTGTATCTCGCTTAAATCAAACACCTCTGGAGCGAAATCTTTGATCTCGATTGTAGAATTGATTTTACCCATCTTACGTGAAGCTAAATCTTTTATTCCCACACTTAGTTTGTATTTCCCGCCAGGGGTCAATTCTCCCCAATTATCATAAACTACTAATGACTTTACATCATTTACCGAGTCAAATAGTGCAACTGTTTCCCAAGATTTACTATTAACCCTTTCGTCATTCAAATCAGTTAATTCATAATCAATTTTAATTGATGCTGAATATTTTCCTGAGGCTTCTTGTAGCTTTAGATAATCGGCATAGATCATAATTGAAAATTCGGAATAAGTTTTATTCTCTTTCCCTTGAAATGAAGTTTTATCAATATAAAATAGGAGATCGCCACCGCTAACCAATGGTTTATCCGATTGCGAAAACGTTTGCGCAATTGGGATAAAGATTATCAGTAATATGATTGTAAATACCTTCACTCTTTCAATCCGCTTAGTGTTATTCCTTGAATAAAGTATTTCTGTGCTACGAAGAAAATAATTAGAATTGGTAATGTAGCTGTTACTGAACCTGCCATTAATAGATCCCACTGAGTTAAATATTTGTCCCTGAATGTTGCTAATCCAAGTTGTACGGTTTTTAATTCTTCAGAATTGATACAAATAAGTGCCCAGATAAAATCATTAAAAACACCCATAAAGGTAAAAATTGCTAATGTAGCAAGTGCCGGCTTAGATAATGGAATTATTACTCTCATTAGTACCTGCCATTTGCTCGCTCCATCTATATATGCCGCTTCTTCTAATTCTTTCGGTATTGTCATAAAAAATTGTCGTAATAAAAAAGTACCGAATGCAGATGCCAAGCCCGGAATAATTAATGAATACAACGAATCAATTAATCCGAATGTGCTTAATACTATATATGTAGGTATCATAGTAACGTTAGCCGGAATCATCATAGTGCCTAAGAATATATAAAAAATTATATCTCTTCCCTTGAACTCCAATCTTGCAAATGCGTAAGCCGCCATCGAACATGTAATTAATTGTCCAAGTGTAACACTGACAGCAACAATCAAACTATTCATATAAAATGTTCCGAATGGAGCCGCATTAAATGCATCTATATAATTCTGGAATTTTATTTCCTTCGGAAACCACTGCGGCGGATAAACAAATATCTCACTCATATCTTTTACCGATGTTAATATCATCCAGATAAAAGGCATAATAGTTAGTATTGCAAGTGAGTACATAAGAATATGTATCACAACACTTTTAGAGATATTTAAATATTTATATTTTTTGTCTTTCTTCTGCATTCTCTAAGCCGCTGTCTTATTTTTTAAGAATTTTACCTGCACCATTGTTAAAATAAATAATAGAGCAAATAATGTGTATGAAACCGCAGATGCATATCCCATCTCACCTGTAAACTTAAATGCATATTCATATATATAGAATACTAATACTTTCGTTGAGCCAAGTGGTCCGCCTGATGTCAATACATAAACTATATCAAATACCTGAAACGAACCAATCATCGACATTACCATTATAAAAAATGTTGTCGGACTAAGAAGCGGAATTGTAATATTCCAAAACTTCGACCAAGCCCCTGCTCCATCTATTGTTGCTGCTTCGTAATATGATTCAGGTATTGCATTTAATCCCGCAGCAAATAACACCATATTCGTTCCGAATGTTTTCCATACTCCCATCCCGATTAATGCAAACATTGCCGCACTCGGATCATTAAGCCAATTTATTGCGTCAATTCCTACTGCACCAAGTGAATAGTTGATTAATCCGAAATTGGGATCATATAACCATCTCCAAATTAAAGCTGCCGCAACAGGCGATACAACCACCGGAGCAAAAAACAAAGTCCTTAAAAATTTCTTCCCTTTTAATTTCTGATTTAATCCATAAGCTATCATCAAAGAAACTATCATATTTAATGGCACTGTACCTATGGTATAGATTAAAGTATTTTTAAGTACATCCCAAAATTCTTTAGTCTGAACCATTCTGGTATAATTATCAAATCCCACAAATGTGCCTGACCAGCTAAAAGCATTCCAATTTTGAAAACTTAGATAAAAAGAAAAGAACACAGGGAACAGAATAAACGTCCCGAATATTATCAGAGTGGGAGTTAGAAATCCCGCAGCCGCTAATCCATCCTTATTTTTTTTGTATATCGCCATAAATTATTTTCTGATTATCCTTATCTCGCAATACTTCCTTGCTAAACTGATAATATTTACTATAATGTTACTACCTTGCTTCACCTTAAATTTAATTAAATATGTCTATTTCTAAAGGTATCTACATCCTTCATTATTTCTATTTGCTATGTGCTCTTTTTAATAAATCATTCGATTTCTTTGCCGAATTTTGGAGTGCAGTTCTTACATCTCTTTTTCCTATCGTAACGCCTTCGATAGCTTCTCCGATATGTTGAGTAATCTGCATTGCACCATAATCGATTGAAAGTTCTGCTTGACCTACATCCATTTGATCAACGAATACTTTATAATTCGGATTATCTTCTAAATATTTTTTGAATGCTGGAATCTCTTTTACTGATTTACGAATAGGAAGATAGCCCGATGTCATACACCATTGAGCCTGCGCTTCTGGAGATGAAATCCATTTAACAAATTCCCATGCAGCATCAGGATTCTTGCTTTGCTTGAAAATACATAGATACTCGCCGCCAACAATTGTTGCTTGCTTTGCCGGTCCCGCAGGTAATGGTGCGAATGCCCAATCAATTCCTTTCATTAAATCTTTATATCGCGGCAGGCTCCATGGTCCATCCATCGCCATTGCAAGCTGTTTTGATACAAATGCCATATCAAAATCACTCGTAAACGTTTCTAATTTTTGTTCTTGGAATAATTTCTGCCATAATGTTAATGCTTCAATTCCTGCTTCGCTATCATAAGTTACTTTTGATTGGTCTGATGCTATAAAATCACCGCCTGCCTGCCATAAAAATGGTCTATACTGCCAAACCATCCAGCCGTTTCTGCTACCAGTCGCAGGAAATACGGGAATAAAAAATCCAACTTGCTCAAATTTCCCATCTTTATTTTTATCAATTGTCAATTTTCTTGAAAAATCTAATAATTCATCCCAATTTTTCGGTGGGTGATTCGGGTCTAATCCCGCTTGACGGAATAAATCTTTATTATATAGAAGGGCTAAATTTGTCGCTTCCATCGGGATGCTATAAAGTTCGCCACGCCATGATGCATAAGTAATGAGCGAAGGATAGATATCGGCAAGGTCTTCTTTTGTTAATCCATTTTTTCCATCTAAAAAATGACTCATCTTATATATAGAATTTGAAGTAACTAAATCCTCCATATAGTCTGAATAGATCCATGAAACATCAGGTGATGTGCCGCTTTGGAGCGAAGTCATTAATTTCTGTATCCCCGCATCGCCGTTTGGAATCGTCTGCGCATTAATCTTTATTCCGGGATGTGTCTCTTCAAATTTTTTGATTAATCCTTCTAAAGCCGGAACAGACGACGCCATCATACCATGCCAAAATGTAACTACTATTCTACCATCACTATTATCTTCGCTTTTTTTGCAACTGATAACGGTTAATGCCATAATAATTATTATAAACATCGAACTAATTTTGTTTTTCACTTAAATACTCAATTTAATTAAACAAAAAGAACAAACGTTTGCGCAAATAGAGTTTAAAATATCAACTTGTTGTCCTATGAACACTTACTCCTAAATTTGAATTTTCATTATTAGGAGAATTAAAATTCTTCATAGATTCTCTAATTACTAATTTTGATTCTAATAATATTTTCCTTTTTCCTACTTTATTCTTACTTCTCATCTCTTCTATAAGTAGTTTAACCGCAGCTTCTCCTATCAATTCTCTCGGCTGGACGACTACCGCCAAAGGGGAAACTAAATAAGGGGCAAAATCTATTTCATCAAAAGAAATCACCGATACATCATCAGGAATTTTAACTTTTTCCTCAGAAATTGCTTGCAACATTCCCAATGTAATCAAGTCACTGAATGCAAAAATCGCCGAGGGTGGATTTCCCATATTTAATAACATTTTCGTGGATATATACCCATTCTCTCTTCTGAAATCATTACCTACAATATAACTTTCATCAATTCTGATTCCATTATCTGCAAGAGCATCTTTATACCCTCTTACTCGCTCATTATTAGTATATGTATTCAGAAGCCCTTGGATAATAGCTATTCTCTCATGCCCGAATCTTATAAGACATTCAGTAGCTTCGTAAGCTCCTCTATAATTATCGACTACAATACAATTTGCATCCAATGCATCTATATTTCTATCCAATAACACTAACGGTTTATCATGATCAAGTAAATCTTTGATATGTTCGTACTGCGTACCTACGGGCATAATAATGTAACCATCCACACCCTTTCTTCTCATTAAATCAATCTGTTCTATCTCTGTTTTAATATCTTCATTTGTATTGCAAACAATTAAGGAATAGCCTTCCTCATAAAGATATTTTTGAATTAAATGAGTGATAGATGCAAAAAATGGGTTAGAAATATCGGGAACGACTAAGCCGATAGTGTGGGTTTTCTTTAAACGGAGACCTCTTGCCAATTCATTTGGTCGATAGCCTAATTCTTCTGCCTTAGCATAAATAATGCGCTCTGTATCGCTGGAAATACGATACTTCTTGGATTTCTTATTCAACACTCTTGATACTGTCGAAACAGAAAATCCTGTTACTTTCGATATTTCGTCTAAGGTTATAGCCATCTTTTTAATGTTTTTGCACAAACGTTTGTGCTAACTATGACTAAATTATGGATTTCTTATTGTAATTGTCAAGTTAAATCGGATTCAGATATTCCGTCTTCTGATTTTATTATAACCTCCCTTTTGCTTATATTTAAAAATGTATAATTATTCTACTATATCATACGCTTCACCAAAATTCTATTAGTGCCCTTTAGCACTCCATATCTATTACTATATCCAATTTTA
>Ga0172380_10004694_pt1 | contig 17303 bp, 12 predicted proteins | sample Leawe162metaG_FD_119747 | JGI IMG/M metagenome (GOLD analysis project Ga0172380, IMG submission 119747) | Leachate microbial communities from a municipal landfill in Southern Ontario, Canada - Leachate well 162 metaG | ecosystem: Engineered > Solid waste > Landfill > Unclassified | place...
CACCTGCATCATCAGCACCGAGGCGGCGATGAGCAGCACGCCGGGGATCGAGTTGAGCGTCGTGTAGAGATACTGGATGACGTCGTCCACCCAGCCGCCGAGATAGCCGGCGACGATGCCCAGGGCCACTGCGAAGGGCAGCATCGCCAGCGTGGTGATGGTGCCGATAACGAGGCCGGTGCGGATGCTTTTCAGGGTGAGGTAGAGCACGTCCTGGCCGACCTTGTCGGTGCCGAAGACGTGGTAGCCGCTGGCCAGCGCCGCGACGGGCCCGCCGAGCAGCAGCAGCGCCGCCAGCGTGGCGAGCACCGCGTTCCAGGCGAAATGCGTCTCGCCGCGCCGGATGCGGCGCCAGGCCGCCGGCCAGCGCACGCCCCAGCGCAGGGCGGCCGCCTGCACCGCGATCGCCGCAAGAGTCAGTCCCGCCAGTACGGCGAGGCCAAGCCCGCGCAGGATGCGCATGGCCACGTCGCGGCCCCGGTCCTGCGCGGGATCCTTGAGATGCACGCCGCCGTGCTTCAGCCGCGGAAACACCCGCGCCTGCGTGCCGTCGGGCAATTCCACCGTTTCCCGGGCATAGAGATGGGTGGCTAGCGGCGCGGAGTAGGTCTTCTCGGTGCCGGATCTCAGCGGCAGCAGGAGCGCGTCGAGCGCGCTGCGCACCTCGCTGCCGTAGCCGTTGGCGGATTGGCCGGCGACGACTTCCAGGCGCGGCCGGTAGTGCAGCGAGTCGAGCAGGCCGATGAGGATGAAGGCCGCCAGCACCGTCAGCGCCGCCATGCCGGCGCGGCTCTCGCCGACGCGGCGCCAGGAGGCCAGCAAATACTCGCGACGGCCGATGTAGAACCCCGAGCCGATGCCGCAGGCGATCAGCAGGAAGACGAGGGCGTCGGTCCACAGGATGATCGGCATCACTGCAGCCTCACTCTCGGATCGACCAGGGTGTAGGACAGGTCGGTCAGCAGCAGGCCGACAATGTAGAGTACCGAGCCGATGAAGACCATCGCGCGCACCACGGCGAAGTCCTGCGCATTGATGGCATCGATGGTGTAGGAGCCCAGCCCGGGAATGCCGAAGAAGGATTCGACCAGCAGCGAACCCATGAAGAGCAGCGGGATCACCACCACCACGCCGGTGAGGATCGGGATCATGGCGTTCTTCAGCACGTGGCGGAACAGCACCGCCATCTCGGACAGCCCCTTGGCGCGCGCCGTGCGCACGTAGTCCTTGCCGATCTCCTCGAGGAAGATGGTGCGGTACCAGCGCGTGCTGCTGCCGATGCCGGCCGCCACGCTGATCAGCACCGGCAGGATGAGGAAGCGCGCGGCATCCAGCCCGCCGGCGTAGCCCGAGATCGGCACCAGGTGCCAGATCTTGCTCACCAGATACTGCCCGCCGATGATGTAGAACAGGCTGGAGATCGACATCATGGCGACGCAGGCCACCACGCCCCAGAAATCGAAATAGGTGGCGCGGAAGAAGGCCAGCATGAGGGCGAAGGACACCGTGACGAAGAGGCCGAGCAGGAACACCGGCAAGGCGATGGCCAGGCTCGGGCCCATGCGCGTCTTGATCTCGTGCCCGATGTCGCGCCCGTCGTCGGCTCGTCCGAAGTCGAAGACAAAAAGTTTTACCGACTTCTCGAAAAAGATGGTGCGCGTAACCTTGCTGGCACCCTCGGCCGCCTCGTTGTAAAGCAGCGGCTGGTCGTAGCCCCGCTCTGCTTTCCACTTCTGGATGGCCTCCGGCGTGACGCGCTTGATGCCGAGCTGCATGCGCGCCATGTCGTCAGGGGTGTTCACTACGAAGAACAGGGTGAAGGTAAGGAGGTTCACGCCGATCAGGATCGGCAGGGCATAGAGCAGACGGCGGAGGATGTAGGCTAGCATCAAGCACGCCCTTTCGACTGCTCCCGCCGGCGCCAACCCCATACCGCCGGCGCCGCGCTGGCGGCGAGGACGGCGGCAAGCAGGCCGAGCGGCCACAGCACCGGCCGGTTCCACTCGGCGCGCAATCTCTCGCGTCGCGCCGCATCGATCTTCCGGTACTTGAGGCCGTTCCTCGCCATGTTGTTGGGCTTCAGATTCGCCACCCAGTCGTGATGCAGGCTGTAGTCCTTGGGATGGAAGCCGAACGACCAGGGCGCATCCTCGCGCAGGATGGCCAGCATGCGGTCGATCAGCGCCTGGCGCGCCGGGCCATTCTCCATGTGCTTTACCTGTTCGAAGAGCCGGTCGTATTCCGGGTTGGCGTAGTTGGCGGCGTTCTCACCCTGGAATTTCGCCCGGCTCTGCGCGCCATGGAACAGGAACAGGAAATTCTCCGGGTCGGGATAGTCGGCGTTCCAGCCCCAGACGAAGATCTGCGCCGCGCCCTTGCGCACCTTCTCCTGGAAGCGGTTGTAGTCGGTGCCGCGGATCTCCAGCTGGATCGAGAGCTTGGCAAACTGCTTGCGGTACCAGTCGAGGCGCGGCTTGTCGCCCGGGCCGCGGTCGGTGGTGTCGAGGTAGAGCACCAGCGGCTGGCCGCTCTTCGCCTCGCGCCCGTCCGGGTAGCCGGCTTCGGCGAGCAGCTTCTTCGCCGCCTCGATCGACTTGCGCCGCGGCGCAGCGTCCACCCAGTCGTACACAACCGGATTGATGCCTTCGCTGCCCGTCCTGAAGCCGAAGATGCCGGGCGGGACCGGTCCCTGTCCGGGAATGCCGCGGCCGTTGGCGAAGATGGAGATGAACTCTTCCCAGTCGAGCGCGATGGAGATCGCCTGGCGCAATTTTCTTGCGCGCTCGCGGCCGGCCGCATCGGCCTGGCCGCCGCCGACGACCGGGTCGAGCCAGTTGAAGGCGAAATAGCGCGTGGCGGTACCGACCGAGGCCTCCAGCTTGATGCCCTTTGACTTCATTTCCGGGGAAACACTGGCCTCGCCCTCGACCGAGATGCGGACCGCCTGGTCGAAGCTGTCGGAACTGATGCCGGAAAAATCGTAGTAGCCCTGCAGGAACTTGTTCCAGTAGGGGATGCCCTCGCGCTCGCGCGAGAACACCACCCTGTCGATGAAAGGCATGCGCTTGCCGGCGTCGGCGAGCAGACCGGCTGAAGCATCGCCCTCCTCGCCCTCGGCGGGATAGGCCTCGCCGCGGTAGTTCGGGTTGCGTTCCAGCACCATGCGCGCGTTGGGATTGTTCTCCGTCAGCATGTAGGGGCCGGTGCCGACCGGGTACCAGTCGAGCGTCAGGTTCTTCTCGGCCATGCCAGCCTGGGCGTAGAAGCGGTCGGCCTCGATCGGCACCGGCGCGAAGAAGTTCATCGCCAGCCAGTAGGCGAACTGCGGGTAGCGGCCCTTGATGCGGATGCGGTAGCGGTACTTGTCGACCAGTTCGACGCCGGCGAGTTGAAACTTCGACAAGTCGAGCCAGGCATTCCCGGTTCCGGAGGCGGCCAGCGCCTTGTCCTCGGTCTTCAACGTCTCGGCGAACGCCTTCAGGCCGACGATGTATTCGCTCATCAGGCCGAACACCGGCGAGTGCAGGCGCGGATGGGCGAGGCGCTTGATCTGGTAGGCATAGTCCTCCGCCGTCAGTTCACGCGTGCCGGTCTGAGGGAAGTCGCGCAGCGAATAGATGCCCTTCAGGTCATCCGGCTTGAGATCGTGATAGAGCAGCTTGCCACTCGGGTCGCGCGCAAAGGCGGGATGCGGCTGATAGAGGATGCCCGGCCGGATGCGAATCTCGTACAGCGTGTAGGCCAGGCGTGGCGAATCCGCCGGCACCTCGCGTCCGACCGCATCCACGCTGCGCGGCCGCGGCAGGGCCTCGGCCGTCAGCGGAATCAGGGTATAGGGACGCTTCAGGTAGTGGTACTGCAGCGGCGGCTCGTAGATCTGCGCATTGAACTCGGCTTCGTCCTCACTGTAGGACTGCACCGGGTCGAGATGCTTGGGCCGCTCGGTAAATGCGCTGTAAAGAATGTTCCTGCCACCCTCCTGCACCGGATAGGGATTATTCCAGACCTCGCCGCAGCCGGGGAGGAATACAGCAAAGGCCAGCAGCCAGGCATGCATCGGCGAATCGCGCATCGTGCGAAGAGTGTAGCCGAAGGGCCAATTGGCGTCATCTGCGGCGCTCCGCTATAATCACGCAGTCATTTTACGGGATTCGACGATGGGCTTTCTCGCTGGAAAACGCATCCTCATCACCGGCCTGCTCTCCAACCGCTCCATCGCCTACGGCATTGCCAAGGCCTGCCATCGCGAGGGCGCCGAACTGGCCTTTACCTACCAGAACGACCGATTCCAGGAGCGCGTCGCCAAATTCGCCGAGGAATTCGGCAGCAAACTGGTTTTCCATTGCGATGTGGCTGAAGACACGCAGATCGATGCGCTCTTCGCGGAACTCGGCAAGCACTGGGACGGCCTCGAAGGACTGGTGCATTCCATCGCCTTCGCGCCGAGCGAGGCCATCGAGGGCGATTTCCTCGACGGCATCACACGCGATGCCTTCCGCATCGCCCACGACGTTTCCTCCTACAGTTTCCCGGCGCTGGCGAAGGCGGCGCGGCCGATGCTGCTGAAGGGACGCAATCCCGCACTGCTGTGCCTGTCCTACCTCGGCGCCGAGCGCACCCTGCCGAACTACAACACCATGGGCCTGGCCAAGGCCAGCCTCGAAGCCGCCACTCGCTACCTCGCCTTCTGCCTCGGCCCGCAGGGCATTCGCGCCAACGCCATCTCGGCCGGCCCGATCAAGACCCTGGCCGCCTCCGGCATCGGCAATTTCGGCAAGCTGCTCGCCTATAACGCGCACCACGCGCCGCTCAGGCGCAACGTGACCATCGAGGAAGTCGGCAATGCCGCCGCCTTCATGCTGTCCGATCTCGCCAGCGCCATCACCGGCGAAATCCTCTACGTGGACGGCGGCCTCAATACCACCGCCCTGGGCAATCCCGATCCGCTGCCGTAAGCCAGCCGGCGCACAATGCAAACGGGCTGCCAAGGCAGCCCGTTTTGCTTGATGTTGTTCAGGATTGCTTAGAGCTTGCCACCCCTGACCGGCTGGACGGGGGCAGACGCTGGAGCAGGCGCCTCATCGCCGTCGCCCTTGGCCAGCGCAGCCTGGTTGATCTTCACCCCGTATCGCTCCCGCAGGGCCGACAAATACGCGTTGAAATCCTCTGTACCGCTGAGCTGGGCCAACTGCGCCCGCTGCGCCTTGACGCGCGGGTCGCCCGCGCCTTTGGCCGCCCCGGAACTGACCTGCGAAATGCGGTAGAGGACGTATTCCCCATTCGGTAAGGCGGCGCCGGCATAGGCCGGCAGCTTGTCTGCAGTCGCCTTGAAGATGGCACGCTGGGCTTGCGGCGCCAGGCCGCGCATCGGCTGCCGCACGATGGACTGCGGCGGGCTCCAGGAGAGCGCAATCGGCTCGCCCTTGCTCAACCCGGCCAGCTTCGCTTCGCCGTCCTTCTGCGCAAGGCGGGCTGCTTCCTTGGCCACCAGCTTTTTCTCGATCTCGGCCTTTACGGATTCCATGGTGCGCAATTCCGCCGGGCGCGACTCCAGGACACGCGCCGCCACCAGGGTGTTCGGCGACACTTCTATGGCGTCGGTGTTGCGCTTGTTCTTCAGGGCGTCGTCTGAGAACAGGGACGTGAACAGCTTGTCGTTGCTTGCCAGGGGGCCGGCCGCGGCGCGATTGACCGGGTCGAAGAAGCCGGTCTGCCGGATCGGCAGCTTGTATTTCTCTGCCGCCGGTTTCAGGCTGTCGGACTGCTCGTAAACCATATTGGAGAAATTCTCGGCTGCTTCGGCGAATTTCCGACCTGCCGCCTGCAGCTTGAGCTCCGCTGCGATGGCATCGCGTACCTCCTCCAGGCTGCGCACCTTGCCGGGCTTGATGCCGGTCAGGCGGATGATGTGGAAGCCGAACTCGCTGCGCACCACATCGCTGATCTGGTTTTCCTTGAGGGAGAACACGACGTCCTCGAAAGGCTTGACCATGGCGCCACGCGGAAAGAAACCGAGATCGCCGCCTTTCGGACCCGATCCCGGATCCTGCGAGTGCTCCTTGGCCAGCCGGGCGAACTCTGCGGGGTTCTTCTTCACTTGCTGGAGGACCGCATCGACCCTGTCGCGGGCTGCTTTTTGTTCGGCCTCTGGCGCATCCGCCGGAGACTGGATGAGGATATGGCTGGCGCGCCGCTCTTCCTGGGTCACGTAATTCCTGGCGTTCTTTTCGTAGGCGCTCTTGATCTCCTCGGGGCTGACCGTGGTCTGCTCAGCCAGGACTTCGCGGCTCAACACGACAAACTCGGCACGGATCTGCTGCGGAATTTCGAACTGCTTGCGGTTCTTCTCGTAGTATTCCTTGACGGCGTCGGCAGACACCTTGACCTGGGCGGCGTACTGCTCCGGCCGGATGGCCGCTTCGCTGACCTGCCGCTCCTCGAGCTGGATGGCGATCACCCGCTCGGCCGCGGCATTGGAAACCACGGCGGTATCGGATACCGCCTGCACCAGTTGCTGCAGCGTCATATCCTGGCGCAGCTTGGCCTCGAAACCGGTTTGCGTCAGGCCCTGGGCACGCAGGGCCTGTTCGTAGCGGCGCTTGGAAAATTTACCGTCTTCCTGCAGGGCTGGAATCGAGCCGATCACCTCGATCAACTGCGCGTCGCTGGCCGTCAATCCGGATTTCTGCGCGTGCAGCAGCAGCAGGCGCTGGATCACCAGCGAATCGAGCATGGCCTGGCGCGCTTCCGGCGTTTCCAGCATGGCCGGATTGAACTCGCGCCCGAGCTGCCCCCGCAGGCGTTCCTGCTGGTCGCGCATGGCCTGGGAGAATTCCTGACGTGAAATCGAACTGCCTCCGACGCTGGCCAGTTCATCACCGCCGCTGCTGCTGCGGAAGTAGGAATCCACGCCCCAGAAGGCGAAGGGCAGGATAATCAGCCCGAGGAAAACCTGGACAATCCGTTTGTTGTTGCGAACCGCGTCAAACATGTTCGGCCACCGACCCAAAAGGTGATGAAGACAGTAAAAAAGGCGAACTCGCGTTCGCCTTTTCTTGATGTTGGCGGAGTGGACGGGGCTCGAACCCGCGACCCCCGGCGTGACAGGCCGGTATTCTAACCAACTGAACTACCACTCCCGAATTCCGTTCCTTCGCCAGGATCGCCACTGATCCTGGCTGGTGGGTGCTGACGGGATCGAACCGCCGACATTCGCCGTGTAAAGGCGACGCTCTACCATCTGAGCTAAGCACCCGCTTGCTCCACCGTCCGCACTTTCTCTTCTGAGGCGGCGGCCCGGCGAAAGCGCGCTAGTTTACCGCATCTTTCAGCGCTTTTCCAGCGCGAAACTTGGGTACGCGCGCCGCCTTGATCTTGATCGTCGCGCCGGTACGCGGGTTGCGGCCGCTGCGCGCTGCGCGCTTACCGACGTAAAACGTGCCAAAACCGACCAGCGTCACCATGCCGCCCTTCTTCAGGGAGGTCCTGATCGCGCCGACGGTGGCATCCAGCGCCCGGCCGGCGGCGGCTTTGGAAATGTCAGCCGACTTGGCGATCTGATCGATGAGTTCCGACTTGTTCACAAAAGCCCCCTCTGTCTTGATTTATGAATGGTCAACGGTGAAAGCAGACCGGCTTTATAACAAGCCGGAAAACCTAGTGTCAAGCAACTTCCTGAGGTACTTCTTAATATTGCAGGGGGGAAGAGCGCATTTGCGCGGTCACGAAACGAAACAGCGCAAATGCGTCAGCGGACAACCCGTTCAGTGCGTAGTCAGATTCACGCCAGCCGGCGCATCGCCCGCTGCGACTGTGGCAACTCCGGCCGCCTCAGGCAACGGCTCGGGCTTGCGCTCGAGCGCAAGCTCCAGCACCTGATCGATCCATTTCACCGGCAGTATCTCCAGAACATTCTTGATGTTTTCCGGGATATCCACCAGATCCTTGACGTTTTCCTCCGGAATCAGCGTCGTGCGGATGCCGCCGCGCACTGCGGCGAGTAGTTTCTCCTTCAGCCCGCCGATCGGCAGCACCTCGCCCCGCAGCGTGATCTCGCCGGTCATGGCAACATCGGCGCGCACGGGAATGCCAGTCAGGACCGACACCAGCGCCGTGCAGATGCCGATGCCGGCGCTGGGGCCGTCCTTCGGCGTCGCGCCTTCCGGCAGGTGAATGTGGATGTCGCTCTTCTGGTAGAAGTCCTCGGAGATACCAAGCGCCCTGGAGCGCTTGCGCACCACGGAGAGTGCCGCCTGGATCGACTCCTGCATCACGTCGCCGAGCTTGCCGGTGGTCATGGTCTTGCCCTTGCCGGGCAGCACCACTGCCTCGATGGTCAGCAACTCGCCGCCAACCTCGGTCCACGCCAGGCCGGTCACCTGACCAACCTGATTGTCCTTCTCCGCCATACCGTAGGAGTACTTGCGCACGCCGAGATACTTGTCCAGGTTGCGCGCGTTCACCACCAGCTTGCTGTGGCGCTTCTTCAGCACCAGGGACTTCACCACCTTGCGACAGATCTTGGAGATCTCGCGCTCCATGCTGCGCACACCGGCCTCGCGCGTGTAATAGCGCACGATATCGCGCAACGCATCCTCGGTGACGGACAGCTCTTCCTTCTTCACGCCGTTGTTCTTCAGCTGCTTCGGCAGCAGATAGCGCTGGGAAATGTTGACCTTTTCGTCCTCTGTATAGCCCGAGAGGCGGATCACTTCCATGCGATCGAGCAGCGGCGCCGGAATGTTCAGGGTGTTGGCCGTGGCGACGAACATCACGTCGGAAAGGTCGTACTCCACCTCGACATAGTGGTCGACGAACGTGGAGTTCTGCTCCGGATCGAGCACCTCCAGCAGAGCAGAACTCGGGTCGCCGCGGAAATCCTGGCCCATCTTGTCGACCTCGTCGAGCAGGAAGAGCGGATTCTTCACGCCGACCTTGGCCATGTTCTGCAGGATCTTGCCGGGCATGGAACCAATGTAGGTGCGGCGATGGCCGCGGATCTCCGCCTCGTCGCGCACGCCGCCTACCGACATGCGGACGAACTTGCGGTTGGTGGCTCGGGCAATCGACTGACCGAGCGAGGTTTTGCCGACGCCAGGGGGGCCTACCAGGCAGAGAATCGGCGCCTTCAGCTTGTCGACGCGCTGCTGCACGGCGAGGTACTCGAGGATGCGTTCCTTGACCTTTTCCAGGCCATAGTGGTCCTTCTCCAGCACCTTCTCGGCGGCGGAAAGATCCTTGCTGATGCGGCTTTTCTTCTTCCAGGGCAGATTGGTCAGCGTCTCGATGAAGTTGCGCACCACCGTCGCCTCGGCCGACATGGGCGACATCAGGCGCAGCTTCTTCAACTCGGAAAGCGCCTTGTTCTGCGCTTCCTTGCTCATGCCGGCACCCTTGACTTTCTTCTCCATCTCATCGAGGTCGGCGCCCTCCTCGCCTTCACCGAGCTCCTTCTGGATGGCCTTCACCTGCTCGTTCAGGTAATACTCGCGCTGGCTCTTTTCCATCTGGCGCTTGACGCGGCCGCGGATGCGTTTCTCCACCTGCAGGATGTCGAGTTCCGTTTCCAGCTGGGACAGCAGTTTTTCCATGCGTCCGCCGACCTCGAGGACTTCAAGGATTTCCTGCTTTTGCTCGAGCTTCAATGGCAGATGCGCGGCTATGGTATCGGCCAGGCGCCCGGCCTCCTCGATGCCGGCCAGGGAGGTGAGGATTTCCGGCGGGATTTTCTTGTTGAGTTTCACGTACTGATCGAACTGGGCGATGATGGCCCGGCGCATCGCCTCGACTTCATGCGTCGCCCGCTCGTCGGCCGGCAAGGGCAGCACCATCGCGGAAAACATGGCGCGTTGATCCGTAACCCGTTCGATGCGGGCACGCTGTCCGCCTTCGACCAGCACCTTCACCGTGCCGTCCGGCAGCTTGAGCATCTGCAGGATGCTGGCGACGCAGCCGATCTCATACATATCCTCGACGCCAGGTTCGTCCTTGGCCGCCGACTTCTGGGCGACGAGCAGGATGTTCTTGCCCCCCTCCATGGCCGTCTCCAGGGCCTTGATCGATTTGGGCCGTCCGACGAACAGCGGAATCACCATATGGGGGAAAACCACTACGTCCCGCAGGGGGAGCAGAGGCAGTTCGATACGTTCTGCGGGGAGGTCAAGCGTGCTTGACATGATGTTTATCCTTTGTAGAGACAGCCGTTGAGCCTATGTTGGGGTCAACGGCAGGAAATTCAAGAAGTTCAGCGGCGCCTGCGGAAACCGGCTGGGCCTTTGGAAACAATCAGTTGGAGCCGGCCACCTTGGGCTGGTCGGCGTAGATCAGGATCGGCCTGGACGTGCCTTCGATCATCCCCTCGTCGACCACCACTTTACTGACATTCTCCATATTGGGAAGTTCATACATGGTGTCGAGGAGAACCGATTCGAGGATGGAGCGCAGGCCGCGCGCGCCGGTCTTGCGCTTGAGTGCCCTGCGGGCGATGGCCTGCAGCGCCTGCGGACGGATTTCGAGCTCGGCGCCTTCCATGGCGAAGAGCTTCTGGTACTGCTTGATGAGGGCATTCTTCGGCTCGACGAGGATCTCCATCAATGCAGCCTCGTCCAGTTCGTGCAGCGTGGCCAGCACCGGCAGGCGGCCGACGAATTCGGGGATCAGGCCGAACTTGATGAGGTCTTCCGGCTCGACCCTGCGCAGGGTTTCGGTGACATCCTTGCTGTCGCGGCTTTTCACCTCCGCGCCGAAGCCGATGCCGGCCTGCTCGGTGCGGTTGCGGATGACCTTGTCCAGCCCGTCGAAGGCGCCGCCGCAGACGAACAGGATGTTGGTGGTGTCGACCTGGACGAAATCCTGGTTCGGGTGCTTGCGCCCGCCCTGCGGCGGCACCGAGGCGATGGTGCCCTCGATGAGTTTCAGCAGCGCCTGCTGCACGCCCTCGCCCGACACGTCGCGCGTGATGGACGGGTTGTCGCTCTTGCGCGAGATCTTGTCGATTTCGTCGATGTAGACGATGCCCTGCTGCGCCTTCTCGACCTCGTAGTCGCACTTCTGCAGCAGCTTCTGGATGATATTCTCGACGTCCTCGCCGACGTAGCCGGCCTCAGTCAGCGTCGTCGCATCGGCCATGACGAAGGGCACGTTGAGCAGACGCGCCAGCGTCTGCGCCAGCAGCGTCTTGCCCGAGCCGGTGGGCCCGATGAGCAGGATGTTGCTCTTGGCCAGCTCCACCTCGTCGCTCTTCGACAAGTGCTTGAGCCGCTTGTAATGGTTGTAGACGGCGACGGACAGGATGCGCTTGGCGGGATCCTGCCCGATGACATACTGGTCGAGGATGGTGCAGATTTCCTTCGGTGTCGGCAGGTCGCCCTTGGCGCCCTTGCCACCGTGATCGGCGGCAATCTCGTCGCGAATGATGTCGTTGCACAGCTCGATGCACTCGTCGCAGATGAAGACGGACGGCCCGGCGATGAGCTTCCTCACCTCATGCTGGCTCTTGCCGCAGAAGGAGCAGTAGAGGAGCTTCTCGCCAGGGGTCTTTTTTTCCGTCATGTCAGTCTCCGTATTCTTGCACCGCGCGCTTTAATCACGCTTCTGCGCGGTTCGTCAACACCTTGTCCACCAGGCCGTAGTCGACCGCCTCGGGTCCCGAGAGGAAGTTGTCGCGGTCGGTATCACGCTCGATGCGATCGATCGGCTGGCCGGTATGCAACGCCATGATCTCGTTCAGCCGGGCGCGCAGGTAGAGAATTTCCTTGGCGTGAATCTCGATGTCAGAGGCCTGGCCCTGGAAACCACCCATCGGCTGGTGGATCATCACGCGCGAATTGGGCAGGCAGAAGCGCTTGCCCTTGGCACCGGCCGTCAGCAGGAAGGCGCCCATGCTCGCCGCCTGGCCGATGCACAGGGTCGACACGTCCGGCTTGATGAACTGCATGGTGTCGTAGATGGCCAGGCCCGCGGAAACGGACCCACCTGGCGAGTTGATGTAGAAGTAGATGTCCTTGTCGGGATTTTCAGACTCGAGAAAAAGAAACTGGGCGACGATCAGGTTTGCCGTGACATCGTTCACCGGTCCGACGAGAAAGACGACCCGCTCCTTGAGCAGGCGCGAATAGATGTCGTAGGCGCGTTCGCCGCGCCCGCTCTGCTCGACCACCATGGGAACGAGGCCCAGGGCCTGGGGATCCCATTGATCTTGCCCGTTGCGGTTGCCGTAGCTCATGCTTGGATTGAGCGGCATCATGCCGCATTTCCCATCAGTTCGTCAAAAGAGGCTGCCTTGTCGGTGGTCTGGGCGTTTGCCACCACCCAATTCACCACATTTTCCTCGATGGCCAGCGCCTCGACCTGCGCCAGGCGTTGCGGCTGCGAATAGTACCAGCGCACCACTTCTTCCGGTTTCTCGTAGGACTGCGCCTGCTCGTCAATCAGCGCGCGTACCTGCTCCGGCTTGGCATGCAGGGCATTCGCCTTCACGGCCTCGGCGATGATCAGGCCCAGCTTGACCCGGCGCTCGGCCTGGGCGGTGAACCAGTTCGCGTCGACCGGCATGTTCTTGACGTCTACACCGCGATTCGCCAGATCCTGGCGGGCGGCTTCCGCCATCGACTCGGATTCCTGTTCGATCAGGGCATTCGGCACGTCCAGCGGATTGGCGTCGAGCAAGGCTTGCATGGCCTGCTCCTTGATGCGCGACTTGATGCGCTTCCTGACTTCGCTCTCCAGATTGGAACGGATCTCGGCGCGCATCTTGGCCACATCGCCATCCTCGACACCGAGGGACCTTGCGAAATCCGCATCGACCGCCGGCAATTGCGGCGCCTCGACGCCCTTCAGCGTCACGTCGAAACTGACCTGCTTGCCGGCCAGTTCGCTCACCTGGTAATCGGCCGGGAAAGTCAGGTCGAAAGTACGGCTCTCGCCCGCCTTCAGACCGGCAATGCCGTTCTCGAAATCCGGCAGCATGCGTCCTTCGCCCAGCACGACAGGGTAATCGACGGCCTGGCCGCCCTGGAACACCTCACCGTTCAGTTTCCCGGTGAAGTCGATGATGACGCGATCGCCACTGGCGGCGGCGCGCTCGACCCCGGCGAAAGTCGTGCGCTGCTTGCGCAGCACCTCGATCGTCTTGTCCAGCTCGGCCTCGCCCACTTCAATCGCAGGACGCTCGACGGTCTTGTCCCCGATGCCGTTCAGCTTCACTTCGGGGTAGATCTCGAACACCGCGGAAAATTCCAGGCGGGAGGCGTCTTCCCCGCCTTTCGGTTCGATGCGCGGATAGCCGGCCACGCGCAGGTTCTGCTCGCGCACGGCATTGCCGAAGGCTTTCTCCACCGCTTCGCCGATGGCTTCGTTGCGCGCCTGGGCGCCGTATTGCTGCTCCACCATCTTGAAGGGCACCTTGCCGGGGCGAAAGCCGGGCATCTTCACGGTGCGCGCCATTTTCTTCAGGCGCTGCGCGACTTCTTTTTCGATCTCCGCCATCGTCACCGTCATGTCGATGCGGCGCTCCAGGGGGCTTGCGGCCACGGGACTTGCGGCCAAAGGGCTTGCGGGTTGAGGGTTGGTCTGCATGAAAAATCCCAGGTTGAATCAGTCGGTTGTGCAATGGCTGGTGCGAAGGGCGGGACTTGAACCCGCACGCCTCGCGGCGCTGGAACCTAAATCCAGTGCGTCTGCCAATTCCGCCACCTTCGCGTGCTGTCATTCTACCCCATTAGCCCCTATACTGGCGACCCCGACAACGGGCGCAAGTGCCCGTCCAGCAGCGGTTTTTTTGCCCATGCCCGTCGACCATTACGAGAATTTCCCCGTCGCTTCCTTCCTGCTGCCCGCCCGGCTGCGCGAGCCGGTAACGGCCATCTACGGTTTTGCCCGCAGCGCCGACGACATCGCCGATGAAGGCGCCTTCTCCGACCGGGAACGCCTCGACGGCCTCGACCGCTACCGGGCCGAACTGGACGCCATCGAAGCGGGCCGCCCGACGCAGGATCCGATTTTCCTGCGGCTGCGGACGGCCATCACCAAACACCGATTGCCGCTTTCCCTGTTCCGCGACCTGCTCGACGCCTTCAGCCAGGACGTGGTGAAGAAGCGCTACGCCGACTTCGGGGAACTGATGGACTACTGCCGACGCTCGGCCAATCCCGTCGGCCGGCTGCTATTGCACCTCTACGGCGTCGACAATCCCAAAAGTCAGTCCCTGTCGGACGGCGTCTGCAGCAGCCTGCAGCTCATCAATCACTGGCAGGACATCGCCATCGACTGGCAGAAAGACCGCGTCTACCTGCCGCAGGACGAACTGGCGCGCTTCGGCGTCAAGGAAAGCCAGATCGCTGAAGGCCGCTGGGATGCAGCGTGGGCGGCGATGATGGACTTCCAGATCGACCGCGCCCGCGCCATGATGGCGGCCGGCAGTCCGCTGGTGCATGAACTGCCCGGACGCATCGGCTTCGAGCTGCGCCTCATCGTTGCCAGCGGCTTCCGCATGCTGGACAAGCTGCAGCGGGTGCGCGGCGACGTCTTTCGCCGACGGCCGGTGATCGGCAAGCGCGACTGGCCGGCAATCCTGCTGCATGCCGCATTCGGGTGAGCGCATGACGCCGGAGGAATACTGCCAGCGCAAGGCCGCGGGGAGCGGCTCCAGCTTCTACTACAGCTTCCTCTTCCTGCCACCGGAGCGCCGCCGGGCCATCACCGCCCTCTACGCCTTCTGCCGCGAAGTGGATGACGTCGTCGACGAATGCCCCGATGCGCAACTGGCGCGCGCCAAGCTCGCCTGGTGGCGCGCCGAACTGGCCAGCACCTATGAAGGCAAACCGAGCCATCCCGTGACGCAATCGCTCGCCCAGGCCACGCGTTCCTTCAACCTGCCGCAGGAACTCCTCGCCGAGATCATCGATGGCATGGAGATGGACCTGACGCTGACCCGCTATCCCGACTTCAAGGCGCTGCACCTCTACTGCTACCGCGTCGCCAGTGTCGTCGGCCTGCTCGCCGCGGAAATCTTCGGCTACGAGGACCGGCGCACCCTGAAGTACGCCCACGAGCTCGGCATCGCCTTCCAGCTCACCAACATCATCCGCGATGTCGGCGAGGACGCACGCCGCGGCCGCATCTATCTGCCGGCCGACGAGCTCGATCGCTTCGACGTCCCCGCCGAGGACATTCTCCATGCGTGCACCTCGGACGCCTTCCGCCGCCTCATGGAATTCCAGATCGAACGCGCGGAGCAGTATTACGAGCAGGCCTTCGCCCAGCTGCCGGCGCAGGACCGGCGCGCGCAGCGCCCGGGACTGGTCATGGCGGCGATCTACCGCACCCTGCTGCGCGAGATCCGCCGCGACGGCTGCCGCGTGCTCGACCGGCGCATGGCGCTGACGCCGGTGCGCAAGCTTTGGATCGCCTGGCGCACCTGGAACAAAGGCTGAACATGCGCGTCGCCATCATCGGAGCCGGCTATGCCGGCATGGCCGCCGCCGCGGAACTGGCTGTGCGCGGCATCCCCGTCACGGTATTCGAAGCCTCGCGCACGCTGGGCGGGCGCGCCCGGCGCGTCGAATCGCATGGCTACCCGCTCGACAACGGCCAGCACATCCTGGTCGGCGCCTACGCCGAGCTGCTGCGCCTGATGCGGCTCGTCGGCGCGAATCCGGATGAACTGCTCGATCGCCGGCCGCTCAGCCTGGTCTTTCCCGGCCGCATGCAGCTTGCCGCGCCGCGCCTGCCCGCGCCGCTGCACCTGGCCGCCGCCCTGCTCACCGCGCGCGGCCTGTCCTTCGGCGCCCGGCTCGCCGCCGTGGGCTTCATGCGCAGCATGAAGCAGGCCGGCTTCCGCCTCGAACGCGACATCACGTTTGCCAAGTTGATGGCAGAGCACGGCCAGCACGAGGCGGTGGTGCGCTACCTGTGGGAACCGCTGTGCATCTCGGCGCTCAACACGCCGCCGCAGGAAGCCTCTGCCCAGGTTTTCCTCAACGTCCTGCGCGACAGCCTGGCGGCGTCGCGCGAAGCCAGCGACCTGCTGCTGCCGCGCAGCGACCTCTCGGCCCTGTTTCCCGAGCCCGCCGAAAACTATCTGCGAAGCCGCGGCGGCGAAGTGCTGCGCGGCACGCCGATCCGCGCGATCGAGTGGAACCCCTACGGCTTCAGCCTCGCGGGCGACGCCTCCGGGCGCAGCTACACCCACGTCATCGCCGCGGTGGCGCCCTACCATCTCGGTCGCCTGGTGGCGAAACTGCCGCGCCTGCAGCCGGTGCTGGAGGACATCGAGCGTTTTTCCTACGAACCGATCCTCACGGCCTACCTCGGCTATGCGCGGCCGGTCAGGCTGCCCGGCGCCATGGTCGGTGTCGGCGGCATGGCGCATTTCCTCTTCCAGCGCTCGGACGACATCCTGACGGCCGTCACCAGCGCGCACGGTCCGCACCTCGACCTGCCGCACGAGGTGCTCGTTGAACGCATCCACGCGGAGGTCTGCGGGATCGTCGGAGCAACACCCCCGCCTGCCTGGTCCCGGGTGATCGTCGAGAAGCGCGCCACCTTCGCCTGCCGGCCCGGCGTGCGGCGACCGGCCTGCGAGACGCCGCTGGCCAATTTCTACCTCTGTGGGGATTACGTCGCCTCGGATTACCCGGCGACGCTGGAAGCCGCCGTGCGCAGCGGCGTTACCTGCGCCCGACTGGTCAGCTGACCAGCGCGCCGCTCCTGAGCTTGAGCACGCGCCCGCAGCGCCGGGCGATGGCCTCGTCGTGCGTCACCAGCACCAGCGTCGTGCCCTGCTCGGCATTCATGGCAAACATCAGGTCGATGATGTCGGCGCCGGTGGCAGCGTCGAGGTTGCCGGTCGGCTCGTCGGCCAGCAGGAGGCCCGGCTTCGTCGCGAACGCCCGTGCAATGGCGACGCGCTGCTGCTCGCCGCCGGAAAGATGCTTCGGATAATGGCCGAGGCGCTGCGACAGCCCGACGCGCGCAAGCATCTGCTGCGCCTCGGTCGTCGCGCCCGCGCGCCCGGCCAGCTCCAGCGGCAGCATGACGTTCTCCAGCGCGGTAAGGGCCGGCAGCAACTGGAAGGACTGGAAGACGAAGCCGAGCATGCCGCCGCGCAGCGCCGCGCGGTCGTCCTCGCCCAGCGCGAACAGGTCGCGGCCGCCGAGCAGCACGCGTCCCTGCGAAGGAACGTCCAGGCCGGCCAGCAGTCCCAGCAGGGTCGATTTGCCCGAGCCCGAAGCGCCGACGATGGCCACCGCCTCGCCGGCCATGACCCGGAAGGAAATCTCGTGCAGAATCACCAGCCGATCGTC
>Ga0172380_10004695_pt1 | contig 17297 bp, 14 predicted proteins | sample Leawe162metaG_FD_119747 | JGI IMG/M metagenome (GOLD analysis project Ga0172380, IMG submission 119747) | Leachate microbial communities from a municipal landfill in Southern Ontario, Canada - Leachate well 162 metaG | ecosystem: Engineered > Solid waste > Landfill > Unclassified | place...
AAAAGGATTATGGCCCTGGCTGGCAAGGACCTGGGCCGCATGCTGACCCTGGCCAAGTTGTATCATGAAACAGGTGCCATTGCGCAAATGGCGCAAGCGGCCACTGCGGCCCGGCAGATGGGGCCGGACTCCTTCAGTGCCTCCTTCTGTCTTGCCAAGGCTTACAGCAGTTCGGGCCAGCTTGCCCAGGCCCGGGAGCTGATAAATTCCCTGCAGCGTGATTATCCTGAAAATCAGGCCAGCCAAGCTCTGGCCGCCCGTGTTGCCTTTATTATGGGTTTAAATCAGGAGGCCATGAGTTACTGTGACTCGGTGCTGGCCCGCTATCCCGATCGGGCGGATATGGAACTGCTCAAGGCAAGGGTTTACTGGCGGAAGCTGGAATGGAAAAACTCGTTTAAAATCTATGCGGATTATCTGACCCCTTCCGCCAGCGATCTTTTCGTACAGCAGTCCTCGGCCGCCGGCCTGCGGTTGCCTGAGGAGCCCAAGCCGACCATCTGGCAGCGTCTGACCTTCTCTCCGGCCGGCCGGGGGCGTTTTATCGATCAGGTGATGAGCCCGGTTTTCATGGCAACCCCCGGGCAGAAAGATATCAACATGGTTGCGATTCCTCTTTATTCGCGTTACATGTGGCAGCAGAGATTCGCCGCTGAGATGGCCGCCCGGCAACTGGTTGCGCAGCGGGATGATTTTCAGGCGGTCAATCAGTTTACCCAGCTTGCCAAGAAGTATCCTGATGATGAATCCCTGCTTTTTGACCTGGCCGGCATTTACAGCAGAATGGGAAAACTGGGTGACGAGGCCATGCTTTATCAGCGCCTTGCCCAGCTTGATCCCGACTATCCCGGACTGGTTGAGGCCAGCGAACGCAACAAGCTGAAACGCATGCCCCGGGTCAGTATGGGCTACCATTACCAGGAAGAGAACGGTTGGGACGGTTATAAGGGACTGCGCAGGGATTCAGCGGATTTCGGTTCCTGGGCATCCCTCAAGCCGGGTTCCGATGTGGACCTGTCGCTGTCGCGCATTAAGTACAGTGATGTTGATTCTGAAAATAATATGATGGCAAACCGGGCGGTGATTGCCTATGATGCCAATATGTTCGACAGGCTTGACGTGCGGTTGGGAGGCGGCCTGGAGGCTTCGGAGGGGGAATATGATGATACGGGAATCATTGAATGCGACCTGACGGGGAAAGTGGGCGACAGGCTGCAGGGTGAATTCCTCTATGCCCGAGACGCGGTCACCGATACCCTGGCCAGTCTCACCCGGAATATTGTGGCCGAAAATTACAAGGGGGGGCTTTTTCTCGGAATTCTGCCCAGATTGATCACTGGCGGAGACTATGGCTATACCAATTATTCGGATGGCAACGAGGTGAAGGGCTATTCAGTCTGGGCATCCTATATTATCATTCCCGAACCCACCTATCTGCAGTTCAAGTTCAAATATGAATTTCTGGACGCGCGGGAATCAGGGGATACGGGTGGCCCCCTGCTGGCGGATGGCTTTGCCGCCCTTGATCATCCCTACTGGGCTCCGACGAATTACTGGAAAAACAGCTATAATATTTTGTGGAAACATAAATTGTCGGCAGATACCCTTGAGCGTGGCACGCCAAGTTATTATAGTGCGGAATTCATGCTGGACTATGATTCCCAGGGGCATGTCATCCAGACCATCAAGGGCGGTTTTTTTCTCGAGCTGACCAGGAACTTCATGCTGGAATCGGCCCTGCGGCTGGTAAATTCCGATGAATACCGGGACAGGGATTTTACCTTGTCAGCCATATACCGCTGGTAGGAAAATGTCTCCATAAGACAGAGCTTTTAAAAACTTTGATGTCACTGCAGATCTCAAATGAGATCTTTCTTTTTTTTATACATACAGGTATTGCCGATAGCAGATTACCGGCTAAGCCGGCTCAGGAGGTTGTATACATGATTGAACGAGTTCCAATGTCAAAAACAGGATATGCCCGCTTGCGGGAAGAATTACTGCGTCTGCAAAGGGTGGATCGACTTGAGGTGATCACGGCCATCGGGGTGGCGCGTGAGCATGGAGACTTGAAGGAGAACGCCGAGTATCATGCCGCCAAGGAGCGCCAGAGCCATATTGAAGGCCGGATCATGGAGTTGAAAGACAAGCTGGGCAGGGCGGAGATCATTGACTGTTCTGCCGTGAGCTGTGCGCGGGCGGTTTTTGGCTCTGTGGTAACCATCGAAGACCTGGATAGCGGTCAGGAGATCGTTTACCAGCTGTTAGGCCCCGAAGAAGCGGACGTGAAAAAAGGCAGTATCTCCGTTTTTTCCCCGTGGGGAAGGGCGATAATCGGCAAGACCATTGGTGATGAGTTTGAAGTCAAAACTCCTTCAGGGGTGCGGATGCTTGAGGTGATAGATATCAAAAGCGGGGTTGAAGCCTAGCTGACGCGGGATATGAGAGATTTTACCGTGCGATGGCATCATCTGACAGGGGCAGCCGAGTGACCCCTGTCAGGCTGATGGTGAAAAAAATAACTAAAAAAAATCAACTGTTGCGAACGACCATGCCATACAGGAAAATGCCAGTTATCTGTCTGGCGGTTTCCTCCAGGGTGTACTTGGGTTTGGCCGATAAGGCCCAGAGGCGGGACATCTCGTCAAGTGCGCCGAAAAAAGCCCGTTTCACCACCCCAGGCATCACTTCCTGACGAAAATGGCCTGTCTGCTGTCCCTTGTGGACAATGTCGGAAACAATATCAATATATTCGATAAATTTTGTATTGCGGTACTCTTTGATGAACTTGTTGCTCTGCCGCAGTTCCATTTGCAGCACTTCCACCAGTTCTTTTTGATCCTGCAGCAGACTCATATGGTGGATTGCATAAATTTCCAGCATTTTCAACGGATCGGTTTCATTTTCCAGCAGCAGTTTGACCTTTAAGATGATTTTACCGATTTCATCTTCAAAGAGGGAAATCAGGATGTCATACTTGTTGTTGAAATAGAGATATATGGTCCCGTCAGCCACTTTGGCCTCTTTGGCAATATCTGAAATTCTGGCATTGAAAAAGCCTTTGCGGGCAAAAACTTTGACAGCAGCCTGAGTGATTTTTTGGTGTTTATCTGAAACTCTCATCAGTAAGAATCTAAGGGACGCTTTGAAGCATGGTAAAATTGCTAGAAGAAGGTGCCCTTCTTTTTTTTTATGTGTAAATTCAGCCAGTTATTTTTATTATGTGACAACTGGCTTATAATTCAGTAAGTATGGGAATTATAATTTCCCAGGGAAAATGTTATTGCGGGAAATGGAAATAATGTATTTATTATGAATAATGATTCATTTTTTGTCATATGATAGAGATCCATGTGCACTCTGTCAAGGGTAAAATGATGTATTTTTGCATATTGGTGAAAGTTTTTGGAATTTTCCTTGCAATCCGGCAGAGTGAGCCGGGACCCCCATAGCACAGGTGAAAATTTTTTTGGGCGGGATCATTTCTTGTGGAACAAAAGAGTTACGGAGAAGATGAGATGAATATTTTAGTTGTTGGATCTGGCGGGAGAGAACACGCCCTTGTCTGGAAACTGGCCCAGAGCAAAAGGGCGGGAAAAATTTACTGTGCTCCGGGCAATGCGGGCATCGCCTCTCTGGCTGCCTGTGTTGACATCAGGGCAACCGATGTGGATGGCTTGCTCGCCTTTGCCCTGAAGGAAAAAATTGACCTGACCGTGGTGGGGCCTGAATCGTCACTCACCCTCGGCATCGTGGATCGGTTCACGGAAAAGGGATTGCGTATTTTCGGGCCGGACAGCAGGGCGGCAATTCTGGAAGGCAGCAAGGTGTTTACCAAGACGCTCATGGAGAAATACGGTATCCCTTCCGGATTTTTCAAGGTTTTCTCCGACCGGGAGCAGGCCATGGCCTATCTGGATGAGAGCAAGGCGCCGGTGGTGGTCAAGGCGGACGGGCTCGCCGCCGGCAAGGGGGTGATCGTCGCCAACACGATTGCCGAGGCCCGCGAGGCCGTGGAGCTGATCATGGCGGACAAGGCCTTTGGTGAAGCGGGCAACATGGTGGTGATTGAGGAGTTCCTCGCCGGCGAGGAGGCCTCGTTCATTGCCTTTACCGATGGCATAACCGTTCTTCCCCTGCCCACCTCCCAGGACCATAAGGCGGTTTTCGATGGGGACAAAGGACCCAATACCGGCGGCATGGGGGCCTATTCCCCGGCGCCTGTGGTCACCGGCGAGCTGCATCGCCAGGTGATGGAGGAGATCATGCTGCCCACGGTCAGGGCCATGGAATCCGAAGGCCGTCCCTACAAGGGCATGCTCTATGCCGGGCTGATGATTGACCGGGGCAGGGCCAGGGTGCTGGAATTCAACTGCCGGTTCGGTGATCCGGAGGCCCAACCCCTGCTCATGCGCCTCAATAACGACCTGGTGGATGTGCTTGAGGCGGTGATTGAGCAAAAGCTGGCGGACATAACCTTGGCTATTGACCCGCGGCCCACCGTTTGCGTGGTGATGGCTTCCGGCGGCTACCCCGGTTCCTATGAAAAAGGCCAGGTCATTACCGGCCTTGAGCGGGCGGCAAAGATGAAGGATGTGGTCGTCTTTCATGCCGGCACGGCATTGGCGGATGGTAATTTCATCAATACCGGCGGCCGGGTGCTCGGCGTAACGGCCATTGGCGCTACGCTGCAGGCCGCTATTGCCAGCGCCTATGCAGCGGTGCGGCTGATTTCCTGGCAGCAATGCTTTTTCCGGAAGGATATCGGCCAGAAGGCTTTGCGGCGGCAAGCGGGCAATATAGAGGTGGGCATCGTCATGGGCAGTGATTCGGATCTGCCGGTGATGAAGGCGGCCAGCGATTTTCTGAGGGAGATCGGCATCGGCTGCGAGATGACCGTTGCCTCGGCCCACCGCACCCCGGCCCGTGCCGCTGAGTATGCCGCCACTGCGCGCAGCAGAGGGCTCAAGGTGATTATTGCCGGGGCCGGCATGGCCGCCCACCTGGCCGGGGTGCTGGCCGCGCATACCACCCTGCCGGTGATCGGCGTGCCGATAGATTCCTCATCACTCAATGGGCTTGACTCGCTGCTTTCCACGGTCCAGATGCCGCCCGGCATCCCGGTTGCCACCATGGGCATCGGCCAGGCCGGGGCGAAAAATGCCGCCATTCTTGCCAGCCAGATTCTGGCTCTGGCGGATGAGAAACTTGCCGGCAAACTCCTTGAATTCAAGGAAGAAATGGCCCGCCAGGTGGAAGAAAAGGCCGGAAACATTGTTTTCTGACCAGACGGGAAACGTTATTTGTTATGGTTGAAGAAAACGGGGGGAAAGGAGCTGGGACGCGGGCCGGTTCCTTTCTGCCGACCAATGAAATCCGTCAGGCGCTCACCGTCATCCGTCAGGGCGGGGTGGTGGCCATTCCCACGGAGACCTATTATGGGCTGGCCGTTGATCCCTTTAATGAGGAGGCGGTTACCCGGCTTTTCACCCTGAAGAAAAGGCCCTCGGCCAAACCTCTCCTTACTTTGATTGCCAACACGAGCCACCTGGCCATGCTCACCCCGGAAATTCCCGCGATTTACCTCCCGCTTCTTGATTTCTGGCCGGGTCCCCTTACCCTGGTCTTTACCGCCCATGTTTCCCTGTCTCCCCTGGTCACCGGGAAAACCGGAACCGTCGGGGCGAGAATTTCCTCCCACCCCCTGGCGCAATGTTTGGTCAGCGCACTCGATCAGCCGGTAACCGCCACCAGTGCCAACATCTCCGGGGTGCCTGCCGCGGTCACGGCTGCTGAGGTCTGTCAGGCATTCGGCGGTCAGATTGATTATGTTATTGACGGCGGCAGGACGCCGGGGGGCAAGGGGTCAACCCTGGTGGGGCTTCGGCGGGGAAGGCTCGCGCTCATCCGGGAAGGGGTCATCCCTTTTACGGAAATCAAAGAAAAAGTACGACTAACTCAAGGAAGTTAATAAAAAAAACTGGTCCCTGATTCTTTTATTTAATATAACTTAGGAGCCGTTACAAAATAACCTCGGCTTTCTGAACCATTTCGTTGCAAGCCAGATGTGGACATTATTTTGTTACAACGGCTTACCAATAAATATATTTCATTACACCAGGGTAAAGATGAGGGAGAAAAGGAGAAGTTAATGGGAGATTTTCGTTGGGATCGCGCTTTTGCCTTGGAGCAGGCCAGTGATGATGCGGAACTGCTTCAGGAATTAATAAATTTATTCCACGATTCGTCGGCAAGTGATCTTGCCAAGATCAAAGAGGGGGCCGCCCGGGACAACCCTGCAATGATGGGCGATGCCTCGCACAGCATCAAGGGTGCGGCGGCCAGCCTGGGTATAGAAAGTATCCGCGCCGTGGCGGCTGAACTGGAAGAAGCAGGCCGGTCAGGCGATCTGGATGGGGCAAAAAAGCTGCTGCCCCGCCTGGAATCACTTCTCCTGCAATTCAAATCAATCACTTGAGAGCAATCCCCGTTTACGTTGCGGCTAAAAGGCTTCTTACGAAAATTTCAATTCAAGCTAGAATATGACGTCAGCCCAGAATCTCATTGACAAGTTCAATGATATGAAAACCCTGCCGCATGTGGCGATCCGGGTTACACAGATGGTCGGAACCGAATCAGCCACCATGCAGGAATTCGAGGAGATTATCAGGCTTGATCCGGTACTGGTCACCCGTCTTCTCCGGCTGGTCAACAGCCCCTATTTCGGCCTCAGCAGCCAGGTGAATTCCATTGCCAAGGCGGTGGTGTTCGTCGGCATGAAGCATCTGCGCAATCTGGTGGCCGTGGAAGGACTGCGGAATTTATACCGGGAGAAGGTCAAGGGAGAAATTTTTTCGCCTAAGAGTCTCTGGATCCATTCGGCCACCGTGGCGATTTTGTCCCAGATGATTTCCCGCCGCATCTTCGGCGAGGACGGCGAAGATGTTTTTTTGGCCGCCATTATCCATGATATCGGGCTGATCATTGAAAATCAGCTGGCCGGAGCAGAGTTGCGGCAGGTTTGCCGTGACTATCTTGACAAGGATCATGAGGAGCCCATAACGGTCTATGAAGACATGGTTATCGGTACCAATCATGCCAAGGTAGGGCGTCTGCTGGCCACGGAATGGCATCTGCCGGAACAGGTGACCGAGGCCATCCGCTTTCATCACAGCCATGATAAGACATTCCCGATCCCCAGCGTCATCAGCATTCTGCAGCTGGCTGAATTCATGGCCTGCAAGATGCACTACGGGGTGGTAGCCGGCCGCTGTGATCCTTTACCTGACTATCTGACCGGGCACCTGAAAAGCAAAATGGCGGATTATAAGGTGCTGCTCAAGGCTTTGCCTGCCGAGATAGCCAAGGCAAAAGAGCTGTATGATGCCGAGCAGGAAAAAGAATGAATAACCTGATTGATGACGTATTCGCCGAATTTGCCGATGGCGATGAAGATTTGCGCGCGCTCCATTCCGCCCTGGCCGAGATCCTGCCCGAAGCATCACTGACCCTTTATGGGGAGAACGGCGCTGTGGTGCCGCCGTCTCAATCAAGACATCCTGCCGATATACTTCTCCAGTTGCAGGAACATACCAGATCAGGGACGGGCTTTAACAGTCTCCGTCTGCTCGGCAACAGATGGATACATGGCATCCGGGTTGCCGATTGCCGCGCACTGCTGGTGCTCCAGACTGAAGGTCTGGACGAGGATTTAGGCAGGAACCCCCGTCTTGCCCGGCTCTATCATAATTGCGTGAAACTGGCCTTGCTCCGTTGCCTGCATCATGAAGCGATAATTGAAAACGAGCAGCTTAACCGCCGGATGCTGGTTGTCAGCAGTAAACATACCAAGCTGCTCGATGATAACCACCAGCAATTCCTGCTGATCCGGGAAAAGGAAAAGGAATACGCCAAAAAACTGGAGAGCGAGATTGCCAGCCAGACGAAACAGCTCAGGGAGGCCAATGCCAGCCTGGAAGCGGCAAGTCGCTTGAAAAGTGAGTTTCTGGCCAATATGAGCCATGAACTGCGCACACCCATGAATGCTATCATCGGCTTCAGCGGGCTGCTGCTGGAAACGGATTTAAGCGCGGAACAACGGGAATTTACCGAAACAATCGGCAAGGCCGCCTCAAGTTTGCTGGTGCTCATCAATGATATTCTTGATCTGGCCAAGATTGAGGCTGGGAAACTTGAGCTTGATCCCGCGCCCTTCCAGTTGCGGAGCCTGGTGAAAAATGTGGAGGCCATGTTCCGTTCCCAGGCCTTGCGCAAGGAAAACAAGTTGTTTTATCAGGTTGATCCCGCTCTTCCGGCAAGTATCATCGGGGATGAGAACAGGCTCCGCCAGATTCTGGTCAATCTGGTGGGCAACTCCCTGAAATTCACCAGCAGGGGTGATATTACCATTAAAGTGGACAGGGTGCAGGAGGATGAGCAGCAGGTCAAGCTGCGATTTGCAGTAAATGACACCGGTATCGGCATCCCCCCTGACCGGCAGAAGGCGATATTCGAGAAGTTTACCCAGGCGGATGGCTCGACCACCCGCAAGTATGGCGGCACCGGCCTGGGGCTGGCCATCACCAGTCAGCTGGTCAACCTGATGAACGGCTCGATTGAGCTTGAAAGCGCTGCCAACCAGGGCAGCACCTTCAGTTTTGTCATTTCCCTGCAAAAGGACATTGCGCCGGCTGACAGTCTGCTGCGGAGCGGGGCTCCTGGTGCAGGATCTGCCGAGGCGGGCGACAGGGAAAAGCCTGGGCAACCGCGGATGGAAGATGCCCCGGTTCAGGGTGATCTCAAAGTGCTGGCGGTGGAGGATAATATCGTCAACCAGCGGCTGATAACCTTATTGTTGAAAAAAGCCGGCTGCCAGGCCGATATTGCCGGAGATGGCCTGCAGGCCCTGGAAATGCTGAAAACCCATCATTATGATTTTGTCCTGATGGATGTGCAGATGCCCAATATGGATGGGCACGCCGCCACCCGCAGGATACGGGAACTCGAGGCCTCGGCGGACAGGGATGATTACGCAACCCTTGCCGGGCGCGCCAGGCCGCTCTATGTCGTCGGGCTCACTGCCCATGCCCGGAAAGAGGATGAACGGCAATGTTATGATGCGGGCATGGACGGTTTTCTCACCAAGCCCATCATCAAAGATCAACTGATCGCTCTCATAGAGAAGATAAGGTCGCAGAAAGTATGACTGCACGGAAAATACGGGTGCTGGTGGTGGATGATACGGTCCTCTACCGCAAGGTATTGAGTGACATCCTGGCCAAAATTCCCGACGTTGAGGTGGTCGGCACGGCAAGTAACGGCAGGATTGCCCTGGCCAAGATTGACCAGCTCAAACCCGATCTGCTGACCCTTGATTTTGAGATGCCTGAAATGGATGGCCTGACCACCCTGCGCGAACTGCAGCGGTTAAAGCTTGATGTGGCGGTGGTCATGGTCAGCGCCCATACCAGTGAAGGTGCGGCCGTCACCATTAAGGCGCTGGAGGGGGGGGCCTTTGACTTTATTACCAAACCGGACGGCACCTCACTGGAACAGAACCGCGAGTCCCTGCTGCGGCAGCTGCGGCCGGTTATGCAAAGCGTGTCCACCAGGAAGCTGCTGCGCTCGACCCTCAGCGGTGCAAGGGTGCCGTCTTCGCCAAGGCCGGCCCCGCCGGTGCGGCCCGCCGCGGCAGCCGGGATGCCGGCAAAGCCGCCGGGCACTTCGCCGGCCGGGCAGCCGCCCAGGATCGTTGCTGCCGCGCCTGGCAGGATTGCCATTGTCGCCATAGGCGTGTCAACCGGCGGCCCCAATGCCCTGGCGGAAGTCATTCCAAAACTGCCGGCGGCCTTCCGGGTGCCGGTGGTCATTGTCCAGCATATGCCGCCGGTCTTCACCAAGGCCCTGGCTGATTCGCTTAACCAGAAAAGCGTGCTGCACGTTACCGAGGCCCGGGATGAGGAACAGCTGCTGGCTGGCAATGTGTATCTGGCGCCCGGCGCCAAACAGATGAAGGTGGTGAAGAGGGCGGGGGGGGAGTTCCTGCAGCTGACCGATGATCCGCCGGAGAATCACTGCCGGCCGTCGGTTGACTATCTCTTCCGGTCGGTGGCGTCCGTGTATGGCAACCGGTCCCTTGGGGTGATCATGACCGGCATGGGCTCCGACGGGGTAAAAGGGCTGCAGCTGATGAAACAGCAGGGAGCCCAGGTGATTGCCCAGGACCAGGCAAGCTGTGTCGTTTTCGGCATGCCCATGGAGGCGATCAAGGCGGGAGTTGCTGATGTGATCGTGCCGTTGCCGCAGATTGCCGCAGAAATTACCAATCGGGTTAAATAATGAAGGTCACGCCGGAGGAGTTGCAGCGGCTTGCCCGATTTGTCCATGATAAGTGCGGCATCGTCCTCGATTCCTCCAAGGCATATCTGGTTGAATCCCGGCTGCTGCCCCTGCTCAGAGAAAAAAATCTCACCTCATTCGGCGATCTTTACAATCAGGCGGTGCGCAGCCCGGAGCTGGCAAATCGCATCGTTGACGCCATCAGCACCAATGAAACATCATTTTTCCGGGACCAGCGGCCGTTTGAACTGCTGAAATTCAAGATTGTCCCGGATGTGCTGGATGCAACCTCCCGTTCCGGGGCAGGAGGCAAATCCGTGAGTATCTGGAGTGCCGCCTGTTCCACCGGGCAGGAGGTTTACACCATTGCCGTAACCCTGCATGAGCTGCTGGGCGGTTCCATCTCGCAATACCGCATCAAGATTTCCGGCACCGATATTTCCGATACGGCCATCGTGCAGGCCAGCCGCGGCATATACTCACAGTTTGAGATCGGCCGCGGTTTTCCGCAGAATATGCTGAAGAAATATTTTGTGCCGGATGGCTTGAGCTGGCGGGTCAAGGATGAACTGCGGTCCATGACGTTTTTTAGAAAGATTAACCTGATGGAGCCCTTTGGCGCCATGGGGAAATTTGATATCATTTTTTGCCGCAATGTGGCCATTTACTTCAGTCAGCCCAATCGGAAATCACTTTTTGATCGCATTGCCGCCCAGCTTCATCCCCACGGCGCCCTGATCATCGGGTCAACGGAATCGCTTTTCGGCGTGACGGATCGTTTTGTCCGCCGCGAGTATCATAATTCGGTCTTCTATTCCTTGAAATAAAAGACCGCAGGAGAAGATGTGACTAAGGAAAGAAGAAGACATCCCCGGGTTGATTTTGTCGTGCAGGCCTCCTTTACCGCAGGAGGCCAGCTGCGCACGGATCATCGATGTGAAAATATCAGCATGTCAGGGCTTTTTCTCCGCACCGACGCCCCTCTGCCGGTGGGCACGCTGGGCAACCTGTTGATCGTGCTGGTCTGCGGCGAGGAGCGTATTGAGGTGCGGGCCGAATGCAGAGTAAGCCGGGTGATGGGGGCGGCGAGCGGCCAGGCATTCGGCATGGGGCTCGAATATGTCAGTCTTGATCCTGACAGCTCCATCGCCCTGTACAATGTGGTAAAGTATCAGGGCGGCCTGGATCAGGAAGAGAGCCAATGATGACACAGAAAATATCACTGGATGATGTGCTGGCCGAGCTGCGGCATGTGGTTGCCGCAGGCGACATCATCAAAGGCACCATCCTCCTCAATCATTTCGACCAGCTTGATGCCAAGGGCCAGAATCAGTTTCTCGCCCATCTGGCAGGGCTGGAAGGGGAGTTTGTCATCACCCTGCTGGCCAGGCTGCTGGAAAGGGGAAAGGAGATTGCCATACCCCAGGCGGTTATCCGCAATCTGCTGCTGGGCCGGGTGATGAAGAGTCCCCGGCAGCTGTTGAACCTGCTGACCGGCGAACAGGTGCGGCAGAAACAGGTATTTGTCGAGCTGGCCGGAGAGATTCAGTATGACGAGGCCATCCCGGTTCTGGAGGAGATCCTCGCCACCACCACCGATGACTTGGCGCTGATGAAGGCCTGCCTTATTGCCCTGGGTAATATCGGCGATCCGGCGCCCACCAACACCTTGAGTGATTTTCTCTATTCCGGCCACCGGGAACTGGTTATCGCCGCCATCAACGCCCTGTCCAACATCGATACCCCCACCTCGGTGCAGCGTCTGGTTGAGCGCATGGGTACGGACAGTGATCTTGACCTCATCATCATTGACGCCCTGGCCAATCTGCAGGATGCCCTGGCCCTGGAGCAGCTCAATAAGGAACTCAACTCAGCGCACGCCTATATCAGAAATCATGTGAAAAGCAGGCTGGCCAGGATCGGCGCCAAGGCCATTCCCATGCTGGTGGCCAATCTGGCGAGCCCGGATGCCGATCTGCTGGTCCATTCGCTCAACGTACTTGGCTACATCGGGGACATCAGCGCAGTGCGGGCGATACGCAAGCTGCTGCACGAGGAACCGCCAGATGCCAATGTCCGCTTTGCCGCTTATGAAGCCCTGGGCATGATGCCCCTGGCCAAGGGGGCCTATGTGCTGGCGGAAGGATTGGCTGATCCGGTTGATCAGGTGCGCATTGCGGCAGCCAGGGCCATTGAATGGAACTGCGACGACATCCTGATTGCCGGGGTGCAGAATCTGGTGGGGCAGGGCGGCAGGGACGCCGAACATGTGGTGGAGGCCTTTCTCAATTCCGAATCCCACAAAATCGTCTTCAGCATTATCGATCTGGCCGCGTTTCAGGATCTGGCCGTGAAATTTTTAAACAGCAAGGCCCATCCTGAGCTGAAAAAACGCTATGCGGAACTGTTCAGGGACAAGGGCTACGGTGAGCTGGCGGACAAACTGGTGGCTGACAAGATTGGCGGGCTGGAGAAGAAACTGCTGGTGTTTGCGGTTGATGATTCCAGGATGATTCTCTCCATTTACAAAAATACCCTGTACCAGCTCGGCATGGAATCGCAGCTGTTTGAGTTTCCGGCCCCGGCCATTGAAAAAGCCATTGCCCATAAACCGGACGTACTGCTGACTGATCTGAACATGCCTGACATTACCGGCATTGAGTTGACCCGGCAGCTGCGGGCCCTTTACTCTCCCCGGGACCTGCCGATTATCATGGTGACGACCCAGAGTGACAGCCCTGACCATCGGGAGGCCTATGAGGTGGGAGTCAATATGATCCTGTCAAAGCCTTTTACCGCCGAACAGCTGGGGGCGGCAATACAAGAGGTGCTGCAGAAGAAAGGATGATACCCTGGCCGGGCTTTTTCTCATCTGTCCTGGAGGAATCTGCGGCAACGATGAAAGCGGCACACCAATGATCGCGGGCATGGCCCGCTCCTTCAATAACAAAAACGGTACATTAGTAATTTCTATCTCCCTTAGTATTTTCCAAGTCCCTAAGAAAAAAGTCTTGTCCCTTTTCCGCTGTGATTTTTTCAAATAGACGACATGTAAATTTCAATCAGATGAGATAAAACTTGCAATTAGACGCCATTGTTCTTGCGATCAGCCGTTATGAAAAACGATAATTTATATCCCCGCTATCTCCGTTCTCGTGTTGTGGAAGTATTGGCTGATACGCCTGTGGTGTTGATTCATGGGCCGCGGCAGTGCGGAAAGACGACCTTGGCTCGACTGATCGGGGATGAAGGGAAGTTTGTTTATTTCACTTTTGATGACGATGTGCAGCGGGCGGCAGCGCAGGCGGATCCGGTCGGTTATGTGGCAGATCTGCCGGAGCGGGCAGTGCTTGACGAAGTGCAGCGGGCACCGGAGTTGTTCACCTCTTTGAAGGCGGAGGTGGATAGTCGGCGGGAACCCGGTCGGTTCATCCTGACGGGCTCGGCAAATGTGCTGCTGGTGCCCAGGCTGGCCGATTCGCTTGCCGGCCGCATGGAAATCCTGAAGCTACACCCTTTGTCTCAAGCAGAACTTGCCGGTGAAGATTCCAGTTTCCTGTCAATGCTGTTTAAAGCTTCCTTCCGGGCAGGACCAACCGGACAGCGACTGGGCATGGTGCTGGCCGAGCGGGTAGTGGCCGGAGGCTATCCGCCCGCACTGGCGCGTGCCACACCACGACGGCGGATGGCATGGTATCGAGATTATGCCGACACGTTGATTCTGCGCGATATCCGTGACCTGGCGCGTATCAGCGCGTTGGAGGCCTTGCCGCGTCTGTTGGCTCTGGCCGCCGGGCAGACGGCGTGTCTGGTGAATATATCCAAACTCGCCGCCCCTTTTCAGATGAGCCGTCCCACTATTCGTGAATATATGACGCTGCTGTCGCGGATCTTTTTGCTGGAAGAACTGCCCCCCTGGCACGGCAATCGGATGAAACGTCTCATCAAAACGCCCAAACTCCATCTGGGTGATACCGGACTGGCCTGTGCGCTGCTTGGCCTGGATGCGGAAATGCTGTGGAAGGATCGTGCTGTCTTCGGGCGGCTTCTGGAGACCTTCATCTATCAAGAGTTGCGACGGCATGCAAGCTGGCAGGAGGAGACGATAATCTTCAGCCATTTCCGTGATAAGGACAAGGTCGAAGTAGATGTAGTTCTGGAATCCGGTGGCCGTGTGGCCGGCGTTGAAGTGAAGGCCGCTGCGACGGTAACGAGTGATGATTTCAAAGGACTGCGTAAACTTCAGGATGCCGTACAGGAAAGGTTCGCCGCAGGTGTAGTGTTATATGACGGTGGGTCAGTTGTGCCATTTGGGAGCAATCTGTATGCCGTCCCCATATCCTGTCTTTGGCAGACAAACTGATGTCTTGCAGCGAAGAATTCCTGGTAATTGGAGTATACGTGTTTTCGGGGCTAGAATATTGTCTGTTTCGCAAAAACAGCAGATCGTCGGAATAAGAGAACAATAACAGCCCGATAAGAGAGACGTTTTTCAGATTATAATCTGGAGATGTCCCTCTTGTTGCTATGGCTCGGTTTCATAACAAGCGTGGCTAAACGGGCTCAGAAAGAAGGTCAAGTTGCGGTATTATTGTCAGGCATTTTCCTTGCCAGAATAAATCTCAATTGAAGAGAGCCTTAAAAGAAAATTTTTAGCCAGCAAAAAGGCTGGATAAAAACTGCCTGAGTGATATTATCTGTTTAAATCGCTGGATATAACTTTTCCAGACTCCAAATGGGCGCAAAGCTCTGCGTCTTTTCGGATGTCAACACTTGGTTGGGCGGCTAAGCCCCACTATTCGAACTTTCGATGCCGCCCAGACACATTTAACGCGATCTTGGAGGAATAGCGAGATTGGATCTTTTACAGGCAATACTTGAATTCTTCAAGATTATTCTGAGTTCTTGGCAAGGCTACCTTACTGGTGGGGTATTCGTAGCAATCGTTTCTGTTTGGGAGCACTATAGCGGGCACTCAATCTCATGGAGCAAATATAAATGGGGAGTCATTGCTTTCTTGTTCATATCTGTTTTTTTAGCATGGTATGACCAACGGACGACTATCATAAATGAACGTCAAATTTCTGAGAATAAGAAAACAGAGTATGTTAGTAAAATTGAGGCACTCAAAACGAAGTATGATGATATCTGGAACAATATTAAGACTTCATCCCCCGCATTTTATAATGGAAGGGAAATATTACGTGCGTTCATGTCCTATCGGAGAACAATTGGCCCAGATGCCAAGTGCATGACATTAGTGACGTCAACGGAAGACAGTGCTAATCTTGCCGGAACAGTTATAGCGTTTTCTGTGCCAGGTTCTAATTGTCCTAATGGTGATCTACAGAATATCGGCGTTAAGCCTGAGGATGTTGACAAGGAATCACTAAATGGAATGATACCTGGAAAGATTGTTTTGCATGCCCTCCCAGATACCAAGGGAGCTGATCGTCTAGTTGACGATTTGGGTAATCTTATACAAACTACGCGAAGTTATGAAATGCCACGTCCTGTTAAACCATCTGAGAATATTATATGGTTGCAGTTCGGTGCGGGTACCAAATGGAATAGTCAACTGCATTAATAATTGTTCTGGGCTCTGAGCATTCGAATCTGATAAAGCCGCCCAACCGGTCGGTTCATTTGACCAGGGCCACAGCGGGCCTATTGAAAATAATTAAATAATTCAAGTTAGTTGTCATTGCCTTCTTTATTGTGGCCCTGTCAACTGACTTTTTTCGTTAAGAACAGGACAACATATGGCACGTCGACCAAAGATAACCGATGTATTTACGCCAAGAAGAGCAGAGGTGAATCATGCTATTTATGTTCAACGGAGTCACCACGAAAAGGCTTTGAAACGCTCAGTAGAAGGTTCACTGCACACAATCGTTTCAGGCGAAAGTGGAAGCGGTAAGAGTTGGTTATTCAAAAAAGTTGCCGCAGAGGAAAACTGGGCAGTATTCACTGGCAACTTCGCAAATGCAGCGCGAGCTAACTCTATTTCTTCTGAAATTTTTAATGCGCTTGTACCAACTGGAAGTCGTGAGTGGGTTGAAATTACCGAATCTATTGATGCGAAGTTAAAGGTGCTACTGGCAGAGGGAGGTGGTAAGGCTGATCGTAAGTATGCAATAAAAACATCAGAAGAGATTGAAGCGGCATTTACGGCTGGCAGAAAACAAGCAGGAGAAAGAACAGCTGTCTTAGTTCTGGATAACCTAGAAGCTATTTTTCGCGAACCCAACTTAATGTCCGAACTTGGAAACATAATTCTTCTTTTAGATGATGAACGATATGCGCGTCATACAATAAAAATTGTCCTTATTGGTGTTCCTGCAAATATTATCGACTATTACCAAAAGATAGAGAATTTAGAGCCTGTTGGAAACCGAATTGAACAGATCCCACACATACAAAGTTTTACGGAAACGCAGGTTTTGGAACTGATTCGTAAAGGATTTAATGATCTCCTCCGGGCAGAAATACCAGATGGGGTGCTGAACTCCTGGAATTCCCATATTTATTTGGCCACGCTTGGTGTCGCTCAACGGGTGCATGAGTACTGCGAGAAATTAGCTTACTTTTTAGATGATAATGATTGGGATATAACGGTAGACGCTCTTAAACAGGCAGATCATTCATTCATGTGTTCGTCGATTTATCAGGCATATGCCGTGATTGATAAGTGCATGAACGAACGTGAGACCAAAGCAGGACGTCGAAATCAAGTTCTTTATTCGTTGGGGAAGCTGACATCAACTGCTTTTGACGCAGGTGATGTCGAAAAAAGGGTACGCAAAGAGTTCCCCAACTCAACAAGAGGAGTGACACTAGGAGTCTGTCGGACTTAACGCAACTCGTTTTGACAAATTACGTTGATCAAACATAATCAACTTGTTGTATTTTCATTAAAATGCTTGATTCTGGTGATGTTTTCTGTTAAATTATAATAA
>Ga0172380_10004696_pt1 | contig 17295 bp, 36 predicted proteins | sample Leawe162metaG_FD_119747 | JGI IMG/M metagenome (GOLD analysis project Ga0172380, IMG submission 119747) | Leachate microbial communities from a municipal landfill in Southern Ontario, Canada - Leachate well 162 metaG | ecosystem: Engineered > Solid waste > Landfill > Unclassified | place...
CTAAACATCGCCAGGGTGAATCAAATAAGCTAGTTAAACTATCATTTGATTTAAAACATGGACGTTATATGGATTACAACAAATTAGAAGATGTACAGGAGGAGTTATTATGAAACTCAGGTTAATTATGAGAATAGGGACAACTGCTTACGATGGTACATTTGTCGGTTACAGGCACTTAACAAGGTTGGTAGATATACCAGAGGATTTTGATACAAAACAGGAGCCGGAGATCATCGGTGGTGAATGGTTTGATGAAGCTAAAGAATTAGCTGGAATGATTGCTAAAGCCCGGAAAATGAAAAACATCAGCGGTACGTAGATTATTACAAACCGGATTTACAGGAGGGAATGAGTTTATGAGTACTAAAATCGAATGGGTCAAGAATCCCGATGGAAGTCAGGGAATAACCTGGAACCCGATAACCGGATGCTTAAATGGGTGTTCTTACTGCTACGCCCGGAAGCTGGCTAACGGCCGGCTGAAAAACCTATATCTGGCGAATAATGTTGTACCGCATGCCTCTCCGCTAATAGCGTTGCATGATCCGTTTTATCCGCGCTTCTGGCAATCGAAAATTAACGAGTTAGCGGATAACTGTTGGCTGAATGTCGAACGTCGAAAACCGAAGGGTATTTTTTGCTGTGATATGTCGGACCTGTTTGGCAAGGGTGTCCCGGATGATTGGACCCGCCAGGTGCTGGAAGTTATCAAAAGTCGGTATTATGACCGCTTCTATCTTCTAACCAAGCAGCCGCAGAACATGGCCAGGTGGTCACCATTCCCCGATAATTGCTGGGTGGGAGTGAGCGCATGGGATGATATGTCATACATGGAGGCTTATTTCATGCTGGCAAATACCGTGCAAGCTAAAGTCAAATATATTTCCTTGGAGCCTTTTAAAGGTCAAATATCACCTGGTCATATTTCATCCGGTTTTAAACATATCAACTGGCTTATTATCGGCCAGCAGACCCCGGCCAGGCCTGAGACTTCACCTAAAATAGAATGGATAGAAGAGATTGTGACAGCGGCGGATAAAGCGGGGATACCGGTATTTTTAAAGCATAATCTTTCCAGACTATTTTTGAATGTTTCTGATTTTCCCGAATGGGCGCGGAATAAAAAGACAGGATATTTGAGGCAGGAACTACCCGCTCCGGGGAAACCGGATACAAAGGAGGCGCGGGGATGATCAGATATTGTCCATATGATAATCAGGAATGTCAAGCAAAAGGCTGTGAGGGATGTTCCCGGAGAATCAACCGTAAGGATTTTTTAAAACTCTCGATGGAAAAACGCCGGGAGATATTATCACGGATGGTAGATCAACAATTAGCGCAATCTTCGTCAGCGTCAAACTCATGTGAAGCGGCGGGGATGGATTAAGGAGGTAAAACCATGCAAGGCATAATGTACTCTCAGGCTATGACCCTCGCTAATCTAGAAGGCCGGAAATCCAGGACAAGCCGTTGCCGGGGGCTGGATAAGATTAATCAGAATCCTGACGAGTGGGAGTGTACAGCTATAAATCAATATCCTAAAAATCTTCCAGGTGCTTATTTTCACAATAAAAATACCGATGAAGTAATGTTTGTTAAATGTCCCTACGGCGGCATCGGTTCCGAACTTTACGGGAAAGAGACTTACTGGCAGTATGGATACTGGCAGGTTACATCTATCAAAACTAAGACGGGTTATAGGGTTGCCTTTAAGCCGGACTGGTCAAAGCCGATCTACTACGCCGATACTCTACCGAAAGACTTGATAATAGAAAAAGGCAGGGCGGCAGTCGGTTACTACAAACGCTCAGCCATAATGATGCCAGAGCGGGCAAGCCGCTATCACATTGCACTGAATGGAATCGGATGCCAACGGATACAGAGTATAACCCCGGAGGATTGTATAAAAGAGGGAATACCGAAAACTTACAAGGATATTATAGGTGAACACTCTAAAGCTGACTGGCATTTAATTGAAGATTTTCAGTCTCTTTGGGACTCTATTAATTTGAAAACCCACCCGTGGAGCCGGAACGATTGGCTTTGTTATCTGTACTACACCGTGAAAAAGAAGGAGGCGCAAGGATGATCGGTGTAATCCGTAAACAGGAATTAGAAAACCTTGTAGCCGTGATGATTGAAGAGGGGAGCGACGCTGCGGATATTATTGCTACGGTGAAAGACACGATAATAGAGACTGAAAAAGCAATACAGGAGGCACGTCCATGACACCAGAAGAGGAAAAAAGGTATCAGGAAGTTGTTTTGATGGTGGCTTGCAGGTTAGCGCACATAGCTCCCCCTTATAACTGGGAACAATATACAAAGGACTGGCCTGATCTTGCAAAATATCACTTTCAGAGAGCGGGGGAATTACTATCTCTTCCCGGTATCCGGATAGAGGATGCAGACCAGAGCTTACCGGAGAATCCGTATACTGGTGAACAATACCCTACTCATCCTAGTACACCGTTTCGGCAAGGTCAAAAATCAATGGCAGGATTTGTCCGTGTCCTGCCGAGGGAGGATACTATTAATGGGAGGTAAGCGCACTTGGACACCTGAGCAAAGAGCCGCACAATCAGCACGATCAACAGCAGCCCGGGAAGCCGGTAAAATACCAAACCTTGTGCTAACTAATGACAGGCCGAATATTAATACCTGGCGGGGAGTACCAAAAAATGTCAATAACATTTGACACAACTCAGCAGGTGTTAGACTGGCTGTCTGATGATGGTAAAGCCCGGAATCCTGAGCTTATAGTCGATGCTGGCAAGGTTAAGAAAGAGTCGAAGTACCATAACCGAAAAACCGAGGCGGCCGGCATAGTGTTCCAGTCCGGCAAGGAAGCTGAGGACTACGGTAAGCTCATGCTGGGAGTCCGGGCGGGTGAATACGCTTTCGTCCTGCGCCAGGTGCCGTTTATTCTTCAGGAGAAGCCGGAACAAATCATCTACGTGGCTGATTTTGTAACCGGGAACAACGATGGGACCTGGGAAGCGATCGATTCAAAGGGATTCGATGAAAAGGGTCAGAGTTACCGGTTAACAGATATGTTCAAACTCAAACAGAAATTATTTACACAGAAATACGGGAGGAAGATCAAAATAATATGACGGTCTTTACTCATATCTCCCTCTTCGCCGGTATAATGTTCCAAATGCGGGAAAGCCATATGCTCAAAGCATCTCTATTTCGGTATAACTGGAAACTGTTTTTGTAAAGTATGCTGGGGATAATCGGAAAGTCCCCAAGGCCTCGATTCCTTTGTTTTGAGCATTATAAAACTCAATATAAGATAGTATAGTATTGACATTTAGCCTCAAAACGTGTTAGAATTAGGCACGAATCGGAGACTACGGCAGAATCGAGTCTAAAAGGAAAAGTGAATTATAAAGAGGAGTGGTTAAAATGAAAAAGGAAATTGAACAATTAGAAAATCGAGAATATCGCCTTACCGAGTTTATGGATGATCCAGTTTATCATCCAGTTTGTAACCCCGAAGCAAATTACACAGATTACTCATGGGAGCGAGATATACCCTGTGGTGCTAGATTAGGGGTTATTACAATAGATGTAAAGGGCACAATTAGAATTAAAGGCCTGAGAATTCGTTACCCGCGCTCTGGTAGGGTTATTGTACCTCTTCCAGCCTCCCTTTTTAGGAGCCGTCCTATCAGTGAAGGTTCACAAATATATATATGTTTTGATCAGCCCTTGGATTTAAGGAGTATGTGTTTGGGGGACGTTCGGCTATGCTTAACCATTGTTGATTATTCCGCTGGCAGCACAATATCTATAGCTTATGGGATAATTACTAACCTTATTGAAAAGTTGAATTAATAAAGGAGGGTATCATGGGATTATTCAAAGACACAAAGGCGCGGGAACGGGTAGAGGAGTTACAAACACAAGCTCATCTTACGCTTGGTAAAGTCCTGGAACTGGAAGCGGAAAGGGTGAAACCGCTATTGTCACAAAATGAGGCAACGGAACTCAAAGAGCTTCGCATTTATTGCGACAACCTGCTTCACCGCATTGAATCCCTGGAAGCCAATTACCGTCATAACACCCTTAACCGGTTCGACGTGCTGGAACAGAAGATTGACCAGATAAAGAAGAAGCTGGAGGGGTAACGTGGGACGTGACGATTTAACGATTGATAAACTTCTCACCCAAGACCGGCGCAAGGAAATAGCAGAAAAATTATTGAAGGGTGATATTGAGGACGTAGTTATCGTTTATTGGGAGGGATCGTCTTTCACATGGTTATCGACGATAGAGCCCAGTCATTTAATCGGAGTAGGTCAGATATTAACCCGGGACGCTTGGGAAATATCTGACAGAGGCAGGGAAACGGGTGAAGAACCTTAACCTGGTCATCGGCGCCCTAGTCATTCTTATGCTGCTGTCGTTTGCAGTAGTAATAATAATTTGTGGGAGGACGGTATAGATGCCTTTTAAATGCGAGCTTTGCGGGAAAGAGTTTGATCTTAAAACAAACCCGGACTGTTATGATGGTTCACAGTCGTATGTAATCGGCGTGATCTGTAAGAACCACAACCATGATGACATTTACAAAGTCATCGATCTGACAGTCCAGGCGACAAAGCGGGTCATTCAGGAACAGATAAAAACGAAGGTTGGCGAGGCTATCTGGAAATTTACGGAGGATGAATAACGCTATGAGTGAACATCCAGATATTACTCCTGAAAACGTAGGCGGCTTGCCATATTACGAGATCGATAGCATAGAAGTTGCGGAATGGCATCCGTTGCCCAACGGCGAGGGACAACCGACTCAAGTACACATGATATTAACTATGAAAGATAGCCCAATACCGCTGATAGTCCGGTTTAAATCCCGGCGTCCGGTAGACAGTTTGATTATGGCTTTAATGACACACGCTAACGGAGTCTGGAATCAAATCGGGGAACCATACAATAAAGGTGAATATTTATTTCGAGGTACAAAGTTATGAGTGAGTGTTACAAATGCGGTAATAAAATAGCCTCTAATATTATGAGCATCGGTGGCTTTCATATCTGGCTATGTTATGATTGCCTGAATAAATTAGACGGAAAATGTGTTGAGGCTGCTATAGAGTTTTTACGGAAACCAGCTCCAATAATAGCAGATTTGAGCAACGTCGTCGACAGTCCTACTTACAAGGTTGGTAAAAAATGAGCCGTCCCTCTGGTCAACAGACCGATATAGCCCCCGTGGAAGAGTGGGAATATGATCTACTCATGCCGCACCTAGCTCGCCACTGGCACCTATTCTATGAGCTACTATGGCAGATAGGCCCCCGTGTAGCCGAAGCCCTGGCTATCGTCAAAACTGATATTGAAAACGGCGGTGTCTGGATTACCCGGAATAAACGGAAAGACCATATCCGGGAGCACCTTCCTTTGACCCCTGACCTTTATGAACGGCTCAAGGCGTATGCTCACTATCTCAGGGGTACACGGGTATTCCCCTATAGTTCATCAGGGGCGTGGCTTGCCCTGAAAGAGGCCTGTACTAAGGCCGGGGTTCGCACAACCATTCACCCGCACAGCTTCCGTCATTCAGTCGGGTACAGGGTGGCTAACGCAGACCTGGGGGGATTAACTAGCTTGGCCCAGCAGGTTACCGTCCAGCACGTCCTGGGACAAAAGTCGCTATCGTCCGCAGCACGGTACTTTAACCCGCCACCGGCCAGAATCATCGACGCTATTAATAAAATCAATCAGCCTGTCAAATTGGACCCGCGCAAAGAACCGGAGCAGCCGGCGGTACAGGTCCAGAAGGTTGACTACATGGAGATAATACGAAATATGGGTAAGGAGGGTAAGTAATAAAAAATGATTAACGATGTTTGCCCGAATTGCAAAGGCACAGGGAAAATCAATAATCCGAGGATACATTTTGTCGCCTTTTCTCTTGCTGACCACAATATGTATCAAATTATGTGCCGGCTAGAAGAACGGTTTGCTGACGCAGGGAGGCTGGTTTCTGTTGTTCACATCCCCGCTGAAAACACTGTGTATTTTATTTTTGATAGGGAGGGTAAGTGATTGGAAAACAAGTTTGAAGAATGGGCAATACTGGATGAGGTTTGGAAGCCCATTATTGGATATGAACAATATTATTCAGTCAGTAATAGAGGCCGTGTAATGCGAACTGGTAAAGCAGCTCGTCACGGTCTAGGGAGAGGCGGAGGAGCTAGGTTAAACCGGATACTAAAATCTCACATCGACCCTAAAGACGGGTATGTTCATATTCAGCTTTGGGTAGAGGGTAAGCCAATAAATAAACTTGTTCATTGCTTGGTTGCCGAAGCGTTTTTGGGCCCCGTACCAGATGGATTTGAGGTTAATCATAAACATGGAATAAAAACCGATAATAGGGATTCGGAAATTGAGTATTTGACACATTCCGAAAATAACCTTCACTCTTATCGAACCGGTCTTAAAAAGCCTAGAGTAGATCAAATGGTTGCCGTTCGCCGGAAGCCTCGTAAAATAATCTTGTGCGGTTGTGGTTGTGGTCATTCCATAGAAACACCTGATAGAAAAGGCCGTGAACGTAGTTTTGTTCGTGGTCATAATAAAAAATTAATAGGAGGAAATGTAATTGGAAACAACTGAACGGTTTGAATGTTTTGCGATTCTTGAACTTATGGGACATAGGCGCCTGGCCGGGAAGGTGACAGAGGCGGCTATCGGCGGCGGCTCCTTCATCCGGATTGATATGCCAATGAAGGACGGCAGCAATTCAACACAGTTCTATTCTCCGGGTTCGATCTACTGTATCACACCTACCACGGAAGAAATAGCGCGGACTATGTCTATGGCCTACCAGCCGGAACCGGTTAATCCTTGGGAGTTTAAGCAGCTCCAGGCGGCCAACACCGGCCATTCCCCGGACGGCATGGATGAACAGTTTTGTCCGTCCGATGTTACTGCCCGACCGGATGGTGAAGAAGGTAGCCAAGAAAACGAAGACGAGGACGGTGATTAATATGGAAAACAAGATTTGTCCAAATTGCAAAGGGACCGGCAAGGTGAATAATCCGAGAATACATTTTGTCGCCTTTTCTCTCACAAACTACAGTATGTTTCAGGTTGCGGAACGGTTAAACCGGGATTTTAACAATGAGGGCCGCCTGGTATCAGTTGTTTATATCTCCAAAGATGACACGCTGTATTGCATTTTCGACAGAAAGGAGGATTAAATCATGCAACTATCGCAGGAAGTCCAGAACAGGGTAAAAGAATTGATCCGGAAAGACGGACGATGCGTCATTGAGTCCGGAGACGATCACGTTATTAAGGTCCGGGCTTATCCGAGAAGAGTAAAGAAGGAGGGTAGCCATGTTCAGTCCTAAAGAGAAAGAGAAACACGTCCATAAATTCACGCCGTTGGCAGAAGGCCGGGTATTGTGTGTCTGTGGAGAATTAGGCAGATACAACGACAAGGGTGAGTACGAAAGAATAAAACCCGGTGATCCGAACTACAAAGACCCGGTAGTACCTGTAGCACCATTTAAAGGACAGATAGCCCAGCAGGTGACCAAACCCGCTGAAAAAGAAACAGAGGTAGCCCCGGAACCGGTACCGCTAAAGCCCGAAGGTCTTATGAACATCGCGCGGTATTATCTCGATAACAAAGACCGGATTATCTCCGACATTAAAACTTTGGGGCGCACGGAAGCGGGTAAGCGTTGGGATATACAGTCAGGCCAGCTTTCCTTTTTGTTACAGCGATGGGGTGTTGAGGGAATTACCAGGACGTACAAGAAACGCACCAAAGCAAGCCCTGACACTGCTACACCGGGTATCGGTATCTTCACCCTGCTGAATACCAACAGGGACGCAATCACCCACGATTACCACATGATCGGAGAAGAACGGCTCCTGAAGAAATGGGCTATCCCGGTCGATGAATGGAAGAAAATCAAAGACAAGTGGGGATTGCTGGACGAGATCGGAGACCCGCCGGCGGCATCGAAGAAACCCCAGGAAGAGGCGAAAGAACCTGAAAAAGGAAGCGGGATAGAAAATATCGTAAAAATGACTGATATATTGGGTGCTGTAGCTACTCTTTTTACCAAGCCCCCTGTTGATCCGCGCTCCGAGGCGTATCTCGTCGGCTACCAGGCCGGGTTTGAAAAGGGTGTGAAGTTCGGGTATGAGCTGAAACCGTAAAGCTATTACTTGTGCTTAAAAAAATAATGAGACGCTATGATACCGAAAAAGGCTATCGTAGCGTCTATTATTTTATTCTCCAGGACCATGACACCCAGTCCGATGCAGAACCACATGGTTATAATGCCGCCCAATATAACCATGCAGAGAAAGTCCTCGAAGTTCGCAGGTAGAAACCGGTTTAGTATTTTCAGCATAAGCCATCATGTTACTTTACTTTCGCGTGTCCGTCGTTCGCAACTTCTACCTGTAAGACCGCAATATCCTTTTCAACCTTAGAATGAAACGGACATTGGCGTTCTGCTTTTTTGTGATCTTCGAATAGTACTGTCAGGGAGTCTAACTTGGACTCCATGCGGTTGACCCGGCCAATGAACGCCATGGAGTAGCCAATAGCGGCTACCAGACAACCACCAAGGAACGCGGAACCGAGTGATAGAAAACCGTCCATAGTCAAACTCCTTTTCTTCTTTTTATTTGTTAACCGGCAGTCCCATGACCCGGAACTTGGTCACAATGTCCGCTATCAGTTTAGCGTCAATCAACGCCATGGCGCCCGGTACCGCAGCTTTTAAACTTTCATTAGACATACCGACTATACCCAGAACCAGGTACCCGCCAAACATCATGAGAACAGATGTGTTAATGAAATCGGCAATCCTTGACCACTGAAACCGTTTTTCCTTGACTGCCAGAATGATACCCAGGATAGTATCAACGACAATCAAAACAAAGATTGTCAAGACCTTCCAGCCACCCACCAGGCTAAGATACTGTTGTATTAAGTTTTCCAATGTATTTTCCTCCCGGAAGTACCCCGCATAATCTTATCGGAGCAATCTTCCAATTCAAATCTAAGAAGTATCGTGCTGAAACTCCATCTTGGTCTTCAATTACCCTGGCCATGTGTCCATCGTGATCCATAGTGATATCAGGCTTCCCGTCCTTATCAAAGTCAATCTGTGTATAGTAAACCTTTCCAGCGGCTACCAGACATTCAGACAGGAAATATCCATCCTTCTCAGCCAATGCCCTTGCCTCCAATGCGTGGTCGTCACAGTGGTTACCTTGAGGTAAGGACAACCCAGCGTACTTCCCATACCACCCTGTCAGTTCTTCATTTGTCTGGAAGTCCCGAAGGGGCATACGAGTTGGGACTTCAACTGTTTTGGTAAAGAGTTTACACATACTATTACCTCTACTTTCCAACGTATTCGATATAGTATGAGCCAACAAGATTATTGGCCTTTTCCACTAGGATATTAGCTACAACCCATCCATCGGTAGCACTTACTGAGTCTTGACAGAGTACCCATTTTGTTTGAGTACCCGCATCTCCTGCAACTAATGAATCGTTCATATCGGCGGCGTTAGCATCCAGATCGTCAAAAAATTCCATACCACGATTCAATCCCATAGCGTTATCAGCTATGCCGCAATCAATTACACTGGTAGCTGTGCCACCAGTAGTCGTGATATTAATAACAACTTTCGTTATGAAGATGTCGTTGATTGTTGGATTATGCCACGCAAAGGCGATACAGTTCTGCGTAATTGTGAATGTGCCAGTGGTGGCTCCGGTATCTATTACAGACCCATATGCTAATGTTTGTGGGGAACCCGCTGCTATTGTTGCTGTGCCACTTTCGGCTACTGCTGAAGCAAAGTTGTTGTAGGGGAGATAGGTGAAAGTACCAGCACTCGTAACATGGAGAGTGTTTATTCCTGGCTTCATTTCCTGATTATGCTCGGTAATTGCACCAGTCCCGTTAGAGGTATATGCCCCAGTAAGAGACAGAATACCATGAGCAGACCGCTTCTCTCCTGGCTCCATATATCCGTAGTTATCAATGAATTTTGCATCCTTTGAAGAATTAGATACAGTTCCAAGATAGTTGTTTGTGACAACAACTTGAGTATTTGCCGGAATAGTTAACGTACCATTAATCTTATTGTTACTTAGCGTCAAATTGCCGCCGATATCATTAATTATGTAGACGTTAAAGAAATGATTATTGCTGACAGTTCCACAAAGGCTCGATTCGAGGTAAAGATCATAAGTTGTAGCAGCTAAGACAACCTCATTATTTGCAATATCTAATCCTGAAATAGCATAGCCGGTTACTATGATAGCGGCCCTGCAAAGAGGACTGTTGAAGTAACAACCGTTAACCTTTGCGCCAGATGTAATGTTATTGAGGGCGATGTCGTAATGATTAGCCCCACTTCCGGTATTATTCCCCTCAAAGTATCCATCCACGATGCTCAGGTCTCGAAAAATGCTGAAAGATATGCCGGTGGCTACATTATACTGAACTAACGGGGAATTGAATATATTTGATACGGGAACATTGACATTATTGCTGGCGTAGATTCCGCAGGTAGTATTAAACTCAATAATTGGTTGATTAAATACCAGATAATTATTGTAGGTATCCTCATATTTGATGCCGTAAGCATTATAAGAACAGTTCAATCTATTAAACACAGTGGTTTGCGTTTCTGCTAAATGCAGTCCGGTGGTACACCGGAAAATTGAGATATTATTCAGAGTAGAGTACCCGCATATTCCCGTTACACCAGTCATGTAAATACCATCAGTAGCGATGTTGTTCCCATCTAGATAGAAATCGCTAAGAGTCGCTCCCAAGATGGTATTGCCAAATTCTATCATGGTTGTTACGCCCGCAGCCGCTATAATCTTGGTGGTGGGCGTGGTTGTTCCATTTGAGCCATTTCCACCAGAACCTTTAAGACTAAGTCCTGCTCGTGGGAGAACGATATTACCGCTAATAGAAAAAGTACCAGGAGATAAAAGAACATCCTTTGTAGCTAGAGCCGCATTGATCTGGACTTGATTACCGGTTGCCCCCAAAACTTCATTCGCCTGTGCCTTCCAGATTGCTTCTTCGGCGGCAGAGGCATAACCCGTTGAGGCTGCTATGACATAGGATGCCGTCCGTCCAGTGGGAGCGTCCAGATTGTCTGTTACCAGAGAGTCAGCGGCAACACCATCGTACACCGGATCGCCGGTTGCACCAGTACCAAGGAAACAGCTGGTTGACAGGATGGATATAAGAGACAGGATGGTAATGAGGAAAGAGAAGAACACGATTGACTTTTTATTGAATTTCATAAGACACCTACCTTTATTTTTCTAACTTATAATATAAAACTTTGTTCTTTCCCGCAATCTTCTGGACTATCTCATCGATGGAGTTGTAGTTTCTATCATCTAATTTCCCATTAGAGAAGATTTTATAAACCGTTCTTTCACAGTGGACATTACCCTCGTAGTAGGTTTCCCAGGTCTGAGAGAAGACACACACCGCATGACTGTATCGGTTTGGCTTCAAAAAGACCGACAACACTCTGGCATGAATCCAAATACTCCTGAGTAAAGCCTTTGCTAGTTCCGCCTGATCTTCGCAATCCCCACGCTTTAGCCCCCAGGTGACCTCTGGCTGCTGTGTCCAGTCGCCAAAGGTATCGACTGTCCACTTGACCATTGAGAGAGCTTCCTTGACCGATTCAAAGTCAAATGGGACTGGTAACGGCTTCCTATCACTCCGGTAGAACTGGTTGATTAGCCAGGAATAGGGACGGCGGAGGAGAAGCCATAGACGGATAAACATTTAGTGACCACTCCATGATTCATCGATTTGCAGCTTCCTGATTTGCCCACCTGTCACAATGATGTAAAACTCTCCGGTTGTTATTCCGGTCTCCACCACATTGGCACCGGCGACCAGAGCCTGGGGACTCCCGATAATAGTGGCTCCACCTGCCTTACTCTGAGCGATACCAGTAAGGCCAACGGCCAATGTAGCCGTAAAGTTACCGTCCCCAGTCGCTTCCAGTGTATTCGTACCCATAGCCAACAACACAGGAGAACCGGGAGGCGCTTTTAAGGTCCCGGTCCCATCAGCGCAGTCAGACCCGGCCAGCGCGGGTGTTGAACATATCAGGTTAATTTCTTCCCCGGCCACCCAGGGTATCTCAAAGATGTAACCTACACCAGCGGTCAACGCCACACCCGCATTAAGCTTTTCCTGAACGGTTGTGGCTGAAACCGTCCTGGTTAAGGATACCACGCCATCAATGCTCAGACAGATGTTTATCCGGATGGTCCCCGGACTGAGTGAGGGTACAATGTCAGCGACCAGGAATACATCCCCAGCCGCAGGTAATTCTGAATTGATAGCAAGATTAGCTTTATTTATCGGTTTAGACATATCTGCTTAATCCTCCCAGTATTCGTCGATCTGCATTTTGATAACGTCGCCACCGGTGTCATCGCTCTTAATATTGATCGTTTCCCCTGCCAGCCAGGTGGTATAAAAAGTGTACCCGGAAGCCGCGGTCAGGTCTGCTCCGCCGTTGCAAAGCTCGGCCACGGTCACACCGCCAGCAGTCCGCGAGACGTAGATTTTAGCAGCGATTGAGATACAGATGTAAATACGGAGTTTACCCGGAGATAACTCAGGTGCGATATCAGCGGCCAACATATCAGCATTAGCGGCCGGCATCGCGGTGTTGAATATCGTAGCCTTGTTTCTTGGAGCGTCCATATTATTGCAATACCTCCAGTATTATTTCTTATTTCATCACGGCGGTTATATCCACCGGGCCGGTTATATATAATCCAATCGGATTTGAGGCGCCCATGTTGTAGCCGTTGACAATCCAGTAATCCAGTACCTTATTACTGCTGTACGGGTTTTTAGTTGCAGTAAAATAGTAGTACGTGTCATTCTGCAGGAGCCGTTTATCATTGTTCGCCCCATATTCCGCTACCACTACACCTTGGCCGACAGCAGTCCCGTAATATATCCAGCCGTCGCTATAATTCGGTTTTACGTTGAATGTGGCCACGGGCTGTGCGGACTCCTGGACAAATACGGCTGTATAGCTGCTTCCGTCGTTTTTGATTGAATTGCTTTTTTCGGTATTGGCTTTCAGCAGCGTGCCGTTAGTTTCCCAGTGAGAGAATATCCAGCCGGGATTTGCGACAACATCGATGGTAATGTAACTGTAAACCCCGCTGTCCCACTCACCGGACCCGGACTCACCGGACCCGCCTGTTAAATAATAACCGGCCCCGGCAGGTGACACAGACCAGGATGCGGTATACACCGGAGAAGTTACAGTTAAAGCAGACCGTACTATGATACTTTTTACGGTCTTTCCAGCGTCGACGTCATATAACCTGATCTGGATATCAAACGGGCTTGACACTGGGCTCTGGTAATCATTCAGAGTAACCGGTACTGAAAAGAAATAATCCTTCCATCCGGTTTCATTAATCGTGATATCTTTGTGTCCAGATGCTTTGAAAATACTGTCAAACGGCTCACGTGCGATCTCAGCGATAACCCGGAAATGCCGAGTACTTTTACCCGCATAGCGGAAGCCGCCATTGACTACGACGCTTCCATGATCACCGACAGAACTGGGGACAACAGACGTAAAATTCAACTCGCTAAATTCGTAAGTCTCAGGGATTGCGGTTGTTATTTTCTTGTACAGAGCATAAATCCCCAGGCCTGCAATCAGCAGTACTAAACCTGTGCTTTTCCAGTCAGATTGAACTATAGCCATTATTTTTTATCTCCCGGAAAGTAGTAATACAGCCCCGCCTATCAGCAGGATGGTTGTCAGGTTTAAACCGCTGCCGCCCGGCACCAGGTTATAGTATGCGTCTACCACGGTTATCGATGCCGTCCCGGTCACGCCAACCGGCTGTACGTCAGGTTGAGCGGACTTCGTGCATTTGATTGTGTAGATATTGGCCGGTGCATCCACAGCGGTAATTTTCCACTGTGTACCACTGGCTGTGCCGTACATGATTGTATCCCCGGCCTTAAACTTGGCCGATGCTGCATTGAACTGATTGAATTGCCTGAATCCGTTGTTTCTTAACATAGCTTTGCCTCTTAATTTTTATTACCCAATAGAACAAGTGCGCCCAATATCACGACTGGCAACCACGGAAACGAAGCGGTATTGGTTTCCGGCTCGGTATCCGGAATTGCGGGATTATAGATAACGTCAAAAGATTTTGCACCCCGCTTTTTATCATTCCAGTACACCTCAGCGGTTATAGTGTCGTTTTTACTGAGAGTATAAATTACATCGTATGCCCACCAGTAATTCCAGTATTCATATCCTTCATCAGCGGGGTCCGGTACTTCGATATTTATTGATTGATAATTCAGACTACCATCCGCATTGTGAACCTTTATTAACAGCGTCCCGGGCTCGGTTATATTTGTGAGCCTGACCAGTATCACACCAGCCAGGTTACCGGGAGTCATCTCCGTTGTGTCCACAACCTCGAATTGATTTACAACTTCAAGGGGTGCGGCTGTACTGTTGAGTTTACTAATGTCCTGATACCCCGCAACATTAAAGAAATTCACCTCTTTATAAGGTGAGACTGTTTCCTTTAAACCTGTGCCAAAACTAATTTTGGTGTTCATATTTCCCCGAACCTACTTTTTGAACAACTTACCACCCAACAGGACCAACCCGGCCAGTATCAATACAGGTGTCAGGTTAAACCCGGATGATGTGCCGCCGTTGCTACCCGGAATCTGGGACTCACTGATCGTTACATAGTTTCCCTGATTGCTGAATTTTAAGAATCCGGTCTCACCGACTTGCTCACTATGAGACGGATGATAAACGATAATGGTCTGGTATCGATCCATGTCAAGCTGTACCGCTACAATCTTACTGATCAGGGATTTAGCCGGCGCAACGGTGGCGTATTTGATATAATCACCTACCTGGAAAACTGGGGTTGAAGAAGACCTGAATAAACCGGGTTGTCTAATCATAAAATCACCTTCTCAAATAAATAGTCTGCGGATGATATTGAGTACTTGCCGGATGCGCCGGGAATGTAAAACGTGTAGTAACCAACAACGCCAGGATTTGACGCCAGCACCTCATTAACGTCCACCTTGCTAATCGTGTAAATGTCCGGGTCGGGATACTGGTAGCCTAAATCCGTTCTCATTTTCACATGGTCACCAACGACGAATTTAGTTGGTGCAAGCCCAGGACTTCCCGAAACCTGCCTGTTCCTCAGCCAGAGAATACCCAGGATGAACAGTACCACTATTCCAATGTCTTTCATGGTCTTAACCTCTTAAAAAGTTAATCACAAATTGTCTTTCGAATGTGTTGGCTTGCCTGTACTTGACGGCAAGCATACGGAACAAATCCGGGATTGTCTTACCCGCCTTTTGAGATAGCGCACATAGAATCTGATAGCTTTCTGCATCTATTTCCACCTTTACCGTTTGATTTACTTGATACATTCATGGCTCCTTTACGGTTCGTTCTGGGTGATTATCACTCCACCAAGGTAAGATGTAATTGCCGACGCATCTGTAGCTTTCGAAGCAAAATTAACGGATACATAAGGGAACCCAAGTAATGCAAGTGTTTCGCATGGCACCTCTGGAATTTCAAAAGACTCATTATTTACTATAATTCTAGCGTATTTTTTAGTTATTAGGTCGGCTACCAGTTTCACCTTATTAAACGTATAGCCATATACATCTGATGATGGCGCCATGACTTTATCAGATGCAAATACTGTGTATGCTCCAGAGCTATTCCAGTAACTATATTCCTTGGTTGCTCTATTGTACATAAACACATATTTATATCCGTTCACCCCATCTGAAGCCAAGAGTTGCATCGAATATTGCCCTTTTTGTGAATTTATAGTAAAGTTAGCTTCATATCCAAAACGTGATAACGCAGAATGTATCTCACTATGAACAACCCCGACACTATCGTTTAAAATTGGGCGAGTGATTAATTCCATCGACGACGCCTTTTTTAATGAGGCATGCGTTGATATTGCACATGAAGCTGGGTAGACATAACCCGCCACCCATTTATTCGTACTATTCTCGAAGTCGTCCTGAAAAATAATTTCACCCCGGCGGTCAAACGAGTGAATACTCCCATTGCGAACTGCCAGCTCTGCCAGTGATATATCCTGACCTGCTAACGCCAACGTCAACGGAGAAGAACCCCGGACAAAATAAACGATAGCCTTACTTCTACCCTGCCTGACATCGTTGGTGAAATAGATTTTTTCCGGATTGGTATCAGTAACCCTGATCACCTGGACCTGGCGCATATCCAGAGCCTGATTACTCTGCTCGCCGATTTTGATTGATATACCATCCAGCCCACCGTCACACCACACCTGTAGCCAATCAATAGGCCGGGATGTGGTAATCAGCAGGTCGGTATGAGCTACCGTTAAATCGATAGCGGGATAACTGGAAAAAGCGGTATCGTGCTGATGGTCACCTTTTGACAATGCAGCTACCAGACTATTAACCGCCTGGGAATTGGCACCCATGGCCGCTATCATCTGCTGAATCGAAGCATCCAACGATAGCGTGTTGCCGGCTGCAGGTGTGGCCGCTGGTGTCACATTCTGAATGTTAGGGCGAGGTCGTATTTGATTAAAATTATTTCCGTACATATCTCACATTCTCCCTTTTTACGCGTTACTCTTTCTTGTCCATTCCAGTACTGTGTTAGCCGCTATGACCTCATAAATCCCCAGGTCGTAGACGCTGTTTAAAATAAAGTCCGAACCGGTCTTCATAGGTGCGCCATTCTTGACTGTAATATCTCCGGCCCCGGCGCCTTTTAAAACTATCAGCTTACCGATGAAGGCGGCTGATACCGTGATCTGTTTTAAGTCGTCAGCCAGACCCCCGGCCCCGGAAACAGCTACTACCAGAATGGGGTCTACTTTCCATGTTGGTGTTATTGATTCAAGAGCGGCATCGACGGTTAAGGCCTCGGCAGTTGCCAGCAGTGAACCCAGGCTGGTAGCCAACTGAACCATACCTGAGTAATTCGGAAACTGCCATTCCGGCAAAAGCGGGTCGCTATCGCTTTTGATCTTCCAAGTACCGTCTGATTGCCTGATTGCGTTCTGTGTTAACCATCCCATATCGGTATCCTCCAGGACTGTATTTGTTAATTTATTACCTCTAAACAAAAGAGGCGATAACGGATTGTGTGCCATCATCGCCTCTTCTATTCAAGAGTGGTA
>Ga0172380_10004697_pt1 | contig 17293 bp, 13 predicted proteins | sample Leawe162metaG_FD_119747 | JGI IMG/M metagenome (GOLD analysis project Ga0172380, IMG submission 119747) | Leachate microbial communities from a municipal landfill in Southern Ontario, Canada - Leachate well 162 metaG | ecosystem: Engineered > Solid waste > Landfill > Unclassified | place...
CTCCCCGACCAGCTGCCTTGAGGGCATCGACAAACCGGTGCTGCTGCTCCTGAACAAGATGGACATGATCGACAAGGAAAAGCTGCTGCCCATCATCGCCACCTACCAGGGGCTCTACCCGTTTCAAGCCATCCTGCCTCTCTCAGCCAAAGCCAACGACGGCACCGATCTGGTCATCCGGGAGCTCTGCACCCTGCTTCCCACCGGGCCGCGCCTCTACCCCGAGGATATCCCCACCGATGCCACGGAGCGGTTCATTGTCGCGGAGATCATCCGTGAAAAGATCTTTTTGCAGACCGGCCAGGAAATCCCCTATTCCACCGCGGTGATGATTGAAAGCTTCAAGGAAAACGAGGCCAAACAGCTGATCACGATCCACGCCACCATCTATGTGGAAAAGGATTCGCAAAAGGGGATCATCATCGGCAAGAACGGCAGCAAGCTCAAACAGCTCGGCCAGGCAGCCCGCAAAGACATCGAGGAACTCCTCGACCAGCACGTGCTTCTCAAACTGTGGGTGAAGGTGCAAAAAGATTGGACCAACGACCCCCGCTTTCTGAGGGAACTTGGCTTTTAGCAAATAAAACGGGGGCCGACCCATGGAATCGACCCCCGCTTGCAACCTTTCTATTTTGTTACAGATCAGACAACCACATTCACCCCGCGTGACCGCTGTTCCGCTCGCATGTTTTGCTCCTGCTCCTGCCTTGGCGGCGGCTCGCGCCGTTCCGCCGCACGCACCGATTCCTCGGCGGCATTCTGGTCCGCGGCTTGTCCCGCCTGAGTAAGAGCCCTGGATTCCTCCAGGGCGGCGGCGGAAATCTTGCTCACGACATCGGGGGAGGCCTGACTGGTCTGGCCGGACTCCGACCGGTTGTTTTCCGCCTTTTTCGCTCCTTCTGCCTGGGCATAAGGAGAAACGGGCCGTTCGGTCCTGACATTGGTTTGTACTGAAGTGGCGCTGGGGTCTAATAGCATTGTTCCACCTCCTGTGTGCGTAAGCATCCATTTTACTGTAACACGCTGGCTGACTGTCAGCGGATAGTTACGTTATTATCATACTATAATTTCCATTAAAGATAAAGCAATCCCTCGCAGGGGAAAAATATGGTCCATCCCGGGCGTTGCCCTTCTTCCCCTGCTTTTTCCCAAGCATCCTCTTGAATAACCCGGTAAAACGATATATAAAACACAGCTTGAACACGATCCGTCCGCAATGCGCAGCCCCTGCTCCGCGTCGCTCATTTTTTTGCAAGGAGAATACCATGACCGAGGTCCGCGTCCGCTTCCCACCCAGCCCGACCGGCTATCTCCATATCGGCGGGGCCAGAACCGCCATCTACAACTGGCTGTTTGCCCGCAAGCACGGAGGCAAGCTGGTGCTGCGCATCGAGGATACGGACGCGGAACGCTCCACCCAGGAATCGATCCAGGGAATCCTCGACGGCCTGGAGTGGCTCGGGGTGACGTGGGATGAAGGGCCCTACTTTCAGTCGGAATATGCCAAGGAACATGTGGCCGCAGCGGAAAGACTCCTGGCCGAAGGCAACGCCTACAAGTGCTTTTGCAGCAAGGAAGAACTCGAAGCCAAACGGGAAGCCGCAGCTGCCGCCAAGGGCGACTACAGGTACGACGGCGTCTGCCGCAGGCTCAGCCCCGAACAGGTCCGGGAAAAAGAGGCCCTGGGCCTCCCCTATGTCATCCGTTTCAAGGTGCCGCAGGAACCGGGCAAGGTTGGGTTTGACGATCAGGTCTATGGCCGGGTCGAACGCGCCTACGAGGATATCGAGGATTTCGTCATCGTCCGCTCCAACGGCATGCCGCTGTATCTGCTCTGCAACGTGGTGGACGACATCCGCGACCGCATCACCCATGTCATCCGGGGCCAGGACGGCCTGAGCAACACCCCGCGCCAGATCCTGCTCTATCGGGCTCTTGGCGCGCAACTGCCGACCTTCGCCCACATGCCGCTGACCCTTGACCTGAACAAGGCCAAGATCTCCAAGCGCAGCCACGGCGAGATCGTCTCGGTGCAGTTTTACCGGGAACAGGGGTTTCTCCCCTGGGCCCTGGCAAACTTTCTCGTCCTGCTGGGCTGGTCCACCCCGGACGACCGCGAGATCTTCTCGCGGGAAGAGCTCATCGAGGCCTTCGATCTTTCCGGCATCACCCGGTCCAACTCCATCTTCAATTACCGCAAGGACGACCCAAAATTCTTCACCGATCCCAAGGCGATCAACATCAATGCCCATTACCTGCGCACCCTGCCCATCGAGGAACTCGGCGCGCTGGTTAAAGATATCCTTGAAAAAGAGGGACTGTGGGATGCGGCGTACGATGGCGAAAAGCAGCAGTGGTTCCTGAAAACCCTGGAGATGACCAGGGAACGATTCCACACCTTGAAGGACTTTGCCTCCCTTGGGAGGGCCTGGTTTGCCGACGACTTTGCCATGGACGAGACCGCCCTGGCCAAAAACGTGCTGAAATATCCGGATCTCAAGGAATGGCTGCCCAAGCTGGCCGACCGCTTCGAAGCCCTGCCGGAACTCAGCCACGATGCGACGGAGCGGGTCTGCCGGGAATTCGCCGAGGAACTCGGGGTAAAGGTGGGGGTTTTGGTCAACGGCGCCAGGGCGGTGATCACCGGCCAGGTCAAGGGACCGAGCATGTTCGAGGTTTTTGACCATATCGGCAAACAGCTGGTTGTAACCCGGTTGCGTGATGCGGCAAAATACTTCGGATAAGAATCGCCACGAAATCCACGAAAGGACACGAACAAATAAAAAAACACACTGCGCTTCTGGAAAAAATCAGAAAAATCCCTTCCCGCCAAGAAAGGGGGAGTCAAACTTGAAGCGTCTTGCTAAGATACTATCTCTTTCGTGTTCTTTCGTGGATTTCGTGGCTAAAAACTATACGGACAAAATATCATGACCAGCAACGAGACTCAGTCACAGGACTTCATCCGCGCCATCATCGCCGACGACCTCGCCATTGGCAAGCACAAGCAGATCGTCACCCGCTTCCCGCCCGAGCCCAATGGCTATCTCCATATCGGCCATGCAAAGTCCATCTGCCTCAACTTCGGGATCGCCAAGGAAAACGGTGGGGCCCGCTGCCATCTTCGCTTCGACGACACCAATCCCACCAAGGAAGAGCAGGAGTATGTCGAGTCCATCAAGGACAATGTTCGCTGGCTGGGATTCAACTGGGGCGAGCATCTCTACTTTGCCTCGGATTATTTCGAGCAGCTCTACGAATACGCCGAGCACCTGATCACCACGGGCAAGGCCTATGTCTGCGATCTTTCCGCCGAAGAGACCCGAAGCTACCGCGGCACCCTCACCGAACCGGGCAAGAACAGCCCGTACCGCGACCGGCCGGTCGAGGAAAACCTCGATCTCTTCCGCCGCATGCGGGCCGGGGAATTCCCGGATGGCGCCCGGGTGCTGCGGGCCAAGATCGACATGGCCTCGGGCAACATGAACATGCGCGATCCGGTAATCTACCGCATCCTGCACGCCAGCCACCACCGCACCGGCGACACCTGGTGCATCTATCCGATGTACGATTACACCCACCCCATTTCCGATGCGCTGGAAGGGATTACCCACTCGCTCTGCACCTTGGAGTTTGCCGACCACCGGCCTCTCTATGACTGGACCCTGGACAACCTGCCGGTGCCCTGCCATCCGCGGCAGATCGAATTCGCCCGTTTGAACCTCAGCTACACCGTGGTCAGCAAGCGCAAGCTCCTGCAACTGGTCAACGAAGGGCATGTTTCCGGATGGGATGACCCCCGGATGCCGACCCTATCCGGCATCCGCCGCCGGGGCTATACCCCGGCCGCGCTGCGCAGCTTCTGCGATAAGATCGGGGTGGCCAAGAAAGACAGCATGGTGGATGTGGCCCTACTGGAACACTGCGTGCGCGAGGATCTCAACGAGACCGCGATCAGGGTCATGGGCGTGCTCGCTCCGCTCAAGGTGGTGATCACCAACTATCCCGAAGACCGCACGGAGAATCTCCCGGCCCAGAACCATCCGCAGAAGCCGGAGATGGGCGAACGTCATGTTCCCTTTAACCGGGAGGTGTATATCGAGCGGGAGGATTTCATGGAGGAGCCGGCAAAGAAATTCTTCCGTCTGGCCCCGGTCCGGGAGGTGCGGTTACGCTACGCCTACTTCATCAAATGCGAAAAGGTGATCAAGGACGAGGCAACCGGTGAAATCATCGAGCTGCATTGCACCTACGATCCGGAAACTCTTGGAGGCTCAGCCCCGGATGGCCGCAAGGTCAAGGGCACCATCCACTGGGTGTCCGCCGCCCATGGAGTGCCAGCGGAGGTGCGCCTCTACGACCGGCTCTTTACCGAAGAAAATCCGGACGCCGGAGAGGCGGACTTCAAGACCCATGTCAATCCGGAATCCCTGGTGGTGCTTAAGGATTGCCTGGTGGAACCGAGCCTGGCCAATGCCGAGCCCGGCAGCCATTACCAGTTTGAGCGCCAGGGATATTTCTGCGTGGACAGCTTGGATTCCAAGAATGGCAGCCCCGTGTTCAACCGGACTGTCACCTTGCGGGATACCTGGGAGAAAGAAAAGGCCAAAGGTTAAAGGTACAAGGTTAAAGGTTTTAAAAAAGAATGGCGCGGGAAGGATTCCCCGCGCCATTCTTTTTTTCCGCTTGTCCTGATCTTTCGCCTTACGCCTTTAACCTTTCGCCTTGCACCTTTCACCGCTTCCCGGTTACAAACTCCTCGAACAACCCCACTTCATGCTTGCAGCCGATGACCAGCGGCACCCGCTGATGCAGGGACTTGGGCTGGATATCCATGATATTCACCCCTTCATCGGTAATGGCCCGGCCACCGGCCTGTTCCACCAGAAAAGCCAGGGGCGCTGCCTCGTAGAGCAGCCGCAGCTTGCCATGGGGCTTGGCCGGATTCCGGTTATCGCGCGGGTAGAGAAAAATCCCGCCGGCGATGAGATTGCGGTGAAAGTCCGCCACCAGTGAGCCGATGTACCGGGCATTGTACGGCCGCCCGGTTTCCTTGTCGTTTTCCTTCATGTAATCCACAAACCTCCGGACCTCGCTGTTCCAAAAGTTGTAATTCCCCTCGTTGACGCTGAAATACTTGCTCCGCTCGGGAATCCGGATATCCGGATGCGACAGATAAAACTCACCCACGCTGGGATCAAGGGTAAAGCCGTGCACCCCTTCGCCGGTGGTAAAGACCATCATGGTGCTGGAGCCATAGATGATATAGCCGGCAGCCACCTGTTCCCGCCCCTTTTGCAGCAGATCTCCCTCTTCGCCCTGAGGGGTGAGATCGTTGGTGGATTTGCGCCGGTGGATGGAAAAGATGGTGCCGATGTTCACATTGACATCGATGTTGGATGAGCCGTCCAGCGGATCAAAGGCCAGGGTGTATTTGCCCGCGCTCCCCTCGGCCACGGGAATGATGTCCGCCTCCTCCTCCGAGGTCATCACGCAGATATAGCCGCAGCGGGCCATGCGGCGCTTGATGGTGTTGTTGGCCAGCTCATCGAGCTTCTGGACATGCTCGCCCTGGATATTGGTTTTTCCGGCCATTCCCAGAATATCGGCCAATCCGGCCATGTTGACTTCGGCGTTGATTGTCTTGGCGGCCACGATCAATTCGCTGAGCAAGCCGGACAGGTCGCCGGTGGCCTCGGGATGCAAGCGCTGGCTGTCCATGATGTGTCGGCTTACGGTAATTCCAAACGGTTTGGTCATTTCACTCCCCATGCAGGATCAGAAAGAAGGTTCAGCGCAATGGCTGGTCGGCAGGGCCCATGCCCTGCGGAATAGTACGGAAGAAAACCGCTTGGGTCAAACAAAAAGAGCCTGCCCAAAGGCAGACTCTTTTTGCCTTGCGATCATGGTGCGGGTATCAGGCAAACATCTGACCGATCTTCACCTTAAAATCATCCTTGGAAAAGGGCTTGGTGATAAAATCGGTCACCCCGGCCTGCCGGGCCAGCTCCGACTGGGTTTTTTCCGACTCGGTGGTCGCCATCAGCACCGGAATCTTTGCCCATTCCGCCTTTTTGCGGATCTCGCGGGTCAGCTCGATGCCGTCCATGTTCGGCATGTTCATATCGGTGATGATCAGATCGAACTCGCTGTCGATCTGCAGGTAATCAAAGGCCTTTTTCCCGTCTTCCACCGTGACCAGCTCCATGCCGAGATCCGCGGCAACGCCCTTGTAAAAGAAGAGCATGGCCTTGGAATCATCCGCGGCAAGGATGCGTTTTTCCTTGGCGCCGGCCTCGCCGAGGCTCAACTGCTGGATATCCTTGGCAGCCTGATCCCCGCCGATCCTGTCGAGTTCCGCGCGGAAAGCGCCGATGGCCTCATGATCCCCGGACTTCTGCACGGCACCAAGCAAGGCGCCGCGCTGTCCGCCATCTTTGTACAGGGCGGCAAAAACCTGCCGGGCGTGGGAGGTGATGATGGCCGACAGAACCCGTTGGCTCTGGGCGTCGCCCCTGGCGATGGTCTCGTTCAACATCTTGACCACCCCTGGGTTGCACTGGTGATCCAGCCCGGTCACCACGGCAATGAGGACGAGATCGTCCTGTTCGGCCAGGCCGTCGGTCAGCCCGATCACGCTGCGCATGGAGCTGATCCGCCCCAACGCTTCATAAATGGCAAATTTGAGGTTGCCGTCCCCGGCATTTTCCAGATGGGCGACCAGGATATCGGCGCCCCGCTTTTTCCCGGTCATGCCGATGACGTTGGCCGCCATGATTTTTTCATCCTTGTCGCCGGTATCGAGACATTTTTCCAGGGCAGACAGGATCCCCTCCCCCATGCTGGCAAGGGTGGAGATAACAACCCTCCGGAACGAGGGATTGGCATGGTGGATATACCCGATGAGAAACCCGGAGGTTGTGTCGTCAGGGAAATTGGCAATATTCTCCACCGCCAGAGCGGTGCGCAGATCGCACCCGGCATCAACGCTGCGGACCTCATTGCTCTCGGAAACCATGGCCATCAATGCATCGCGAACCCTGAGATCATGGATTGCGGCAAGATCGCGCATGGCCCAGGCGACCACGGAATAATCTTCATGCTTGAGATAGGGCAACAGAATATCGGTGAGTTCCGCATCCTTATAACTGCCCAGGGCTCGGATAACCTCGGCGATCAATTCGTTTGCCGGCTTGGAACCAAGCAGCTTGACCAACGCGTCCTTGAGGGCGGAGGAGCCGCCGTCGGCAGCCCGCCGGACACACATGAGACGAACGGCTGTTGCTTCATGTTCCAGACCGGCGATAATCTCCTGCTCCCGCCCGGCAAGCAAGTCGAAAAGGGTATGATAGACCATCTCGTCAACCGCTTGATCACCAAGCGGATTGGCATACAGACTCCACAAGCCCGGAATGGCGTCCACCAACTTGGACTCCTTGATCTCATCCAGGCAGACGATCTGTTCGATCATATCTTTTTGCGCAAAATCCTTTAAGAGATCCATGGTACTCCTTCTCGCACGTTATCCTTCTCGCTTGCCCGGACCGTGCCGGACAAAGGGTTGTCTCTTCGAGATGTTAATATACTATTACACGTACTCTCATTTTAGAATCTTTTTTTAGAAGCCGTTAGGGAAAACCGTCGCCTTTGCCCTCCCTCCTACTTTGCGGCAATCAGAGGGGCAATCCTCTCAAGGGGCAGAACCTTCTGTACCCCGCCAAGGGCGATGGCCTCCTTAGGCATGCCGAAAACCACGCAGGACGCCTCGTCCTGGGCGATGGTGTAGGCCCCGGCCTGGTGCATCTCGGACATCCCCCGCGCCCCGTCATCGCCCATGCCGGTCATGATGATGCCGACGGCATTTTTCCCGGCATAACGGGCGGTGGAACGAAAGAGCACATCCACCGAAGGCCGGTGCCGGCAAACCAGGGGGCCATCCTTGATCTCCACGAAATACCGGGCGCCGCTGCGTTTCAGCATCATGTGCCGGTTGCCGGGGGCGATGAGGGCCTGGCCTCGCAAAACGGTGTCGCCGTCCTGCGCTTCCTTGACCCGAATGCGGCAGAGCCCGTTCAACCGCTCGGCAAAGGCGCGGGTAAACCCCTCGGGCATGTGCTGAACAATGACGATGCCGGAACAATCCCCAGGCAGCGCTTCGAGAAATATCCGCAGGGCCTCGGTGCCACCGGTGGAGGCGCCCACTGCCACCACCTGTTCCGTGGTCTGCACCATGGCGGTGGACGAAGGCGGGGGCAGCATGACATCGGCGGTGAGTTTTTTCTCCACATGATGGGGCTTGGCGGCAATGCGCTTGACCATGACCCTGGCCGCGGCCTTGACCGAATCACAGATCCGGATTCTCGACTCCTCGATAAACTGTTTCGTGCCGAGTTTGGGCTTCTGAATGATGTCGATGGCCCCATATTCCAAGGCCTTGAGCGTGGTTTCCGCCCCCTTTTCCGTGAGGGTCGAACACATGACCACCGGGATGGGATGCTGGCTCATGAGCTTGTGGAGGAAGGTGATCCCGTCCATGCGCGGCATCTCCACATCGAGCACGATGACGTCCGGCACCTCCTTGGCGATGTAATCGGCAGCCACGTAAGGATCACGGGCCGCGCCCATCACCTCGATGTGCGGATCCGATTGCAGCGTATCGGTCAAGGTCTGCCGCACCACGGCGGAATCATCGACGATGAGCACCCTGATTTTATTATGAAGCATCGATCGTCACCCTGGGACAGAGGTACGGGGAATTCGCCGCAACAGAACTTCACCGGTGTGGGTATAGAAAAACAGCTTGCAGCCGTGTACGCCCCCCACCTCTTCCACGGCCACGGAAACATTGTACCGCGCCAGAGCCTCCCGCGCCGCCTTGATGTTCATCGCCCCGATACTCCGGGCATCGGTTGCCGGGCCAAAACGAACATCCAGAACATCCGCCCCGCCAAAGACCTTTGCCACCAACCCGGCGTTGGGGCAAAAAAGAGCTCCGTTGGTCAACACCTCGACCATGTACCGCACCGAACTCTCCACAAAGCGAAAACTGTCTTCCACGTTCAGATCCGCGCGAGCCGGCATCACGCCATGACACATGGCTCCGGTTTTCTGCCTGGGACAGTACAGGCACACCGAAACACAGGAGCCGAGAATGGTGGTGACCAGGGTCGGCTCATGGGCGACAAACAGCTCCCCCGGATGCAGGTTCACCACCGGGTGCTCCGTATCGAGGATATCTTTTATTTGCGGCATCGATACACAGCCGCTGCAATCCGTTCCATCCGGTCCCCTATGCTCTCCAGGGTTTCCGAATGTCCGGTGAACAGATAGCCTCGGGGAGAAAGCTGGCGATAAAACTTCTCAAAAAGCGCACACTGGGTTTTCCTGTCAAAATAAATAATTACGTTCCGGCAAAAGATGATGTCCATTTTCCGGTCAATGCCGAAATCCCGATCCATGAAATTGAGCCGCTTGAACTCCACCTTGCGCCGGAGTTCGGGAACAACCCGGTGAAACCCCTTGTGCGCGCCCTTCCCCTTCATCAGATACTTATTGCGGAATACCGGGGAAACCGGCGCCACAACCTCATCGGTATAGATGGCCTCATCCGCCTTGGCAAGCACCTCGGTGCAGATATCCGTAGCGAGAATGGAGTAGTCCAACCCCGGATACCGGGAAAAGAACTCCTCCAGCACCATGGCCAGGGTATACGGCTCCTCGCCGCTTGAGCAACCCGCGCTCCAGACCCGGAGTGTTTTGTGGGCAGAGTGGGTCATCCGCTGCACATAGTCGGGGAGCGTAAGGCTGGTCATCACGTCAAAATGCTTTGCCTCCCGGAAAAAGTCGGTCTTGTTGGTGCTGACCACATCGATCATGTGGCACAGCTCCTTGTCCTGACCATCGGGGCTCAACACATAATCGAGATAGGCGGAGAAGGAATCCAGATGGAGCTGCCGCAGCCGCTTCTGCAAGCGAGCGGAAAGCATGGTTTTCTTGATGGGAGGCAGCTTGATGCCGCAGGCCTCGTATATAAACGCGCTGAACCGGTTAAAATCCCGGTCGGACAAGGTCGGCGAATGCACGGACCAATCCACAGCGGTTCCTTGATCTCCGGAAAGAGTCATGGGTTCCCCAGTTTCAAGACCTGATGACCGCTACGCTTCCGTCCCGACAGCTTCTTCGGGTGTGGCTCCAACCGATTGGACCGTAACGGCGTTGTCGATTTCCCTCAAGGCAGCTTCGCCTTCGCTGGCCAGTACCTTGTCGATATCAAGGATGATCAGAAATTTCTCCTCGGTCTGCCTCCCCATGCCCTTGATGAACTCGGTGTTCAGGTTGGTTCCCATTTTGGGGACGGACTCGATGTCTTCCGGGTTCAGGTCAAGAACCATCTGCACGGAGTCGGTCAGCACCCCCATCTCCACCAGATTGGCGTCCACCTCCAGCTCCACGATCATGATACAGGTGTTCTTGGTGTATTCGATGCTTCCCATCCCCAGCTTCTGACCAAGATCCATAACCGGCACCACGTTGCCGCGCAGGTTGATGACCCCGCTCAGATACTCCGGCATCCGGGGGATCCTGGTCATGGTGGTGACATCAAGCACCTCCCTGACCTTGGAGATTTCTATGGCAAAGCCCTCCTCCCGAAGCATGAAGGTGAGATATTGCGTGGCTTGCAACTGAACCGTTTCATTTTTCGCACTCATGATTTCTCTCCCGTGTGCTTTATTAAGTAGAAGGCATAAGGCTGAAGGCACAAGGTGCAAGGTGCAAAAAAATCAGTCCTTTTCCCTTTATCCTTTCACCTTTCACCTTGTTCCTTTTTTCTTCAGTTGGATAGAGCGGCATGCTCTTCCTGCCGGGCGCACTGCATCACATTGGCCACGTCAAGGATCAGGGCGACATGCCCGTTGCCCAGAATCGTCGAACCGGAAAGACCCGTGGCGTTCCGGTAGACCCAACCCAGTGATTTCAAAACCGTCTGGTGTTCGCCCACCACCCCGTCCAACACCAAGCCAAAGCGATCCCCGTTGATCCTGCTGATCACCATCTGTTCCCGCGGCGGCCTTTCTCCGGGAATGGCGAAGAAATCCCGAAGGCGCACATAGGGCACAAGCTGGTCCCGCACCGGCAGCATCCGCCGTTCATGGAATCGGGCGATATCCTCCTCGGTCAGCTCCACACACTCCTCCACCTGGGAAAGGGGCAGGACAAAATGCGTCTCTCCGACATTAACCAACAGGCCGTCAATAATGGCCAGGGTCAGGGGCAGCATGATGGTGATGGTGGTGCCCTGCCCCTTGACGCTGTTGGTAACGGAAACCGAGCCCTTGAGGGCATCCACCGTGCTTTTCACCACATCCATGCCCACCCCGCGCCCGGAGACGCTGGTAACGGTTTTGGCCGTGGAAAGCCCCGGCGCGAAAATGGTATTCCAGATATCCTGCTCGCTCAGTTCCATGTCCGCACGGAGCAGCCCCTTTTCCAGACCTTTCTGCCGGATTTTCTCCGCATCGAGGCCCTTGCCGTCATCGGTGACGGTGATAACGACATTGGCCCCGGAATGCTGGGCGGCAAGGGATATGGTGCCCTTGCGCGGCTTACCGGCAAGTTCCCGTTCCTCCGGCGACTCGATCCCATGGTCGATGCTGTTGCGGATCAGATGGACCATGGGGTCGCCCAACTGGTCGATGACATTCTTGTCCAGTTCGGTTTCGGCGCCCTCCGTGACCATGACCACTTCCTTGCCCAGCTCGGCGGAAAGATCCCGAACCAAACGTTTGAATTTGGCAAAGGTAGTGCCGATGGGCAGCATTCGGATATTGAGCACACAATCCCGCAGTTCGGCGGTTAGGCGTTCCACCTCCTCCACCGGCTCGACAAGATCGGAGTCCTTGTGGTGGCTTGCGACCTGGGTCAACCGGGCCTGGGTAACAACCAGCTCGCCCACCAGATTGATGAGTTCATCCAGCTTTTCCGAGGCAACCCGGATGCTTTCCGCGCCCTTGGCGACCGTCGCCTTTTCCTTGGCATCCCTGACCAGCTTCTGCTCGGCAAGGGCGGCGTCGACACTGGTTCGCGAAACAAGATTTTCCCCCACCAGCAGTTCACCCAGGGGCTTCTGCCGTTCAAGCACGGTTTTCAGGTCGTCGTCGGAGATTTCCCCCCGTTCCAGCAGGATCTCGCCGAGTCTCTTGTGCTCCTCCAGATCCTCCTCCCCTTCGACGGCAAGCACCGTCACCGTCACCTGACAGCTGGACTCGGCGAAGACCAGCACATCCTCGATGGCGTTGACCCCCTTGTCCGTGGTGAGCAGGATGAGCACTCCCCCGCCCTCCTGCCCGGCCTCCATGAACGGTGTGCTTTCCCCGAGCTTGCCCAGCTCGGCGATCAACGATTCCATGGTGTACCCGCCGACAAAGAACTCCGGCGTCGGCTTGATGGAAATCCGGTAATGGGTACGCCTGCCCTCGGTAGGATCTTTTTCCGCCTCCGGCTCCGCCGGGACTGGAGCCGCCTGCGCCTTGTCCGGGGCTCTGCCGCCGACCAGGGACTGCAACGCGGCGATGATCCGCTCCCCCTCGGCGGGATCCGCCTCGCCTCCGCCGGTGGCGGCGTCCAGCAGGGCGCGAATATGATCCCTGGAGGCCAGGGTCAGATCGATCAACTCCGTGCTCACCGGCACCGAGCCGTCCCGGACCTTGTCCAGCACCGTTTCCACATGATGGGTGAACCCGGCGATATCGTCAAAGCCGAACATCGCCCCGGACCCCTTGATCGTGTGCATGGCCCGAAAAACCCGGCTCACTATCTTGAGGTCGGCAGGATCTTTTTCCAATTCCAAAAGAGACGTTTCCAACTCCTCAAGAAGCTCTCCTGCTTCCTCACGAAAAACCTCTGCATATTCCGTATCAGCCATGATCCACCTTTTCGGTCAACCGTATTTCGAAAAAAACAGGTCGGTTAATAGCGCTCGAAATCCTTCTCATTCTCCAAGGCAATATTCGCCCCACCACCAAGCCCTGATGGTTCAGAAGTCAGCTTGCCACCGTTTCCTGGGTGCGCCACCTTCACTTTCTTTGCCGCTGGCAAGACCAAACGAGCCTTCGCCGCCCTCTGCCCACCACCAGCATAATTACTTGCCTGACGCCTTTGCCCCCCTGCCTCATTCAGCTTAAAGAACGCAATGGCATCCAGCAGTTGCGAGGCTTGCGCGGTCAGTTCCTCGCTTGTGGAAGCCATTTCCTCGGCTGCCGCGCTGTTGGACTGAATGACCGAATCAAACTGCTCGATGGCCTTGGAATTCTCCTCGATCCCCCTCGCCTGCTCGTTGCTGGCCGCATCGATCTCCTGCACCAGTTCGGCGGTTTTTTGGATTTGGGGCAGAATGTCGTTGATCAGTCTGCCGGCATTGGTTGCCGTCGCCACACTGGTGGTGGCAACCCCCTTGATCTCCTGGGCCGACACCTGACTGCGCTCGGCAAGCTTACGCACCTCCGAGGCCACCACGGCAAAGCCCTTGCCATGCTCGCCGGCCCGGGCCGCCTCAATGGCGGCGTTCAAGGCCAGCAGGTTGGTCTGCCGGGCAATCTCTTCGATGAGCTCGATCTTTTCCGCGATATGCTGCATAGCGGTAACGGTTTCAGCCACCGCCTTGCCACCGGCCCCGGCATCAATCGCCGTCTTGCTGGCAATGCTTGAGGTCTGCCGGGCATTGTCGGCGCTCTGGGCCACGGTGCTGGCCAGTTCTTCCATGGACGAGGAGATCTCCTCCACCGAGGAAGCTTGCTCACTGGCACCTTGGGAAACCTGCTCGGAGCTGGCGCTCAACTCATGGCTGCCTGCGGCAACCTGATCGGCAGCCCCCCGTACATCAGCGATAACTTCACTCAATTTCACGACCATGGACTTCAAGGAACGCATGAGTTCATCCTGGTCAGACCTCTCCCGCACCTCCACGTTGAGATTGCCATTGGCAAGTTCCTTGGCCAGCTGGACTATGTCCCCGGTGGCCTTATACAAAGCCTGCATGGAACCGGCAAGCTGACCGATCTCGTCCTCACCCGAGTCATTGATCACCACGTTCATGTCGCCGACCGCCATCTTCCGCGCAACCTCAACCATCCTGCCAAGGGCGGAAGCAATCCTGCCGGAAAAAACAAAGGCCAGGGCAATGGTGAAAAGAATGATGGCGATGGCCAAAACGATGCTGACAATGTTGGCCACTTTGATGGTGGAAAGGGCGCCGGCAATGCCGTTTTCCGCCTCACCTTCCATCTGCTCCTCAATCTCGCCCACCCGTTTGGCCAGTTCCTCGGAGGCAGAGTCGAACTCCTCCATGGCCTTGGCTGCCAAAGCCAAATCGCCTTTCACATAAAGCTCCGCAGTGCGTTTGCCCTTATCAAAGAACTCCCCGAAAAGCTTTTCTATCTCCTCGATCTCGCCCCGATTGTCTTGATGAAGCGCCTTCAACGCCTCGGCATTTTCCCGGAATCGGACGGCATGTTCAGCGGCATCCTTGCCGGCGTCGGCCAAAACCTCGACGGTGCGCACCGCGCAGGCGTCGGTGAATATTTCCTGCACCTGAAGCATATCGAGTTTGAGTCCCATGGCAAGTTCATTGCCGCCATAGCCCTTGTCCCTGGCCTCTTTCACGCTACTGATCACCCGGCTTTGGAAAACCCCATTCACAAGAAGCTGAAGCACCAGCACCAGACAAACCCCGCCAAAAGCGAACAGCATCTTGTTCCTGATATTCTCTTTCATTTGATCTCCTTCAGATGTGCGGCTCCCTCACCCGCCCAAGTTACCCAATCAGTACCGCTCGAAATCACCATCCCCCGCGCCTGGCAGGGTCAGTTTCACTCCCCCTTTTCAAGATTCCCGGAGAGGGGCTTCCACCTCTCCCATCGCTTCCTCGACGATCTTCAAATGATCTGTATTCTTCTGATAGATCATATAGCCGATATTGGCGGCGGACCGCTCGAAACCGCCCACCTATATCAATCAGCAGACCGAGCGGTACAGTGCATTTTTGGTAGAGGAAGGTGTCGGCATCATCGATCTCATGCATCTTGACATTGCCGAAGATGCCGATAATCGCGGGGCGATTGCCGCAACCACCAGGAAACAGCCGATCAATTTGGTCTCTATCTTTAGATCCTGTAACATACGACCTCCTCTGGCTGAGTATTTCCGGTAATATATCGCCGCATCAGCGATGCTCCCCCTTCCCCTGAAACATAACGTAAAACAGGTTCGTTAATAGCGTTCAAAATCACTCTGATTATCCAAGGCAATATTCGCCCCGCTTTCCTTGGGCGGGGCGGTCTTCTTTCCGTGCCCGCCTAATCCCTTTCCTGAAGGCGGGGCCAGAAAAATGCCCCCTGGCTTGCGGTAACCGCTATCCGCCACACCTGCCGCACGCCTTTTGCTTCCGGAATCATCCACCTTGAAAAAGGCGATGGTCTCCTGGAGCCGGGCAGCCTGGGCGGTGAGTTCCTCGCTTGTGGAGGCCATCTCCTCGGCCGCCGCGCTGTTGGCTTGAATGACCTGATCAAACTGTTCAATGGCCTTGGCGTTTTCTTCCAACCCCCTAGCCTGTTCATTGCTGGCTGCGTCAATCTCCTGCACCAGCTCGGCGGTTTTCTGGATCTGGGGCACGATCTCGTTGATGACTTTGCCGGCATTGGTAGCCGTGGCCACGCTGGCGGAAGCAACTCCCTTGATCTCCTGGGCCGAGACCTGGCTGCGCTCGGCAAGCTTACGCACCTCCGAGGCCACAACGGCAAAGCCCTTGCCATGTTCTCCAGCCCTAGCCGCCTCGATGGCGGCATTCAAAGCCAGCAGATTGGTCTGGCGGGCAATTTCCTCGATCACCTCTATCTTCTCGGCGATATGCTGCATGGCGCCCACGGTTTCCGTCATGGCCTTTCCACCTTCCACAGCGTCCTTCGCTGCCTTGCTGGCGATGGCCGTGGTCTGCCGGGCGTTGTCCGCACTCTGGGCCACGGTACTGGCCAATTCTTCCATGGAGCTGGAAATCTCCTCCACCGAAGCGGCCTGTTCACTTGCGCCCTGGGAGACCTGCTGGGAACTGCTGCTCAACTCATGGCTGCCGGCGGCAACCTGATCCGCAGCCATGCGCACATCCTGGATGATTTCCCGGAGTTTCAGCACCATGGAATCCAAAGCCTCGGCCAGCTGCCCGATCTCGTCCTCCTTGTTGGCCTCCATCTTGGTGTGTGCCAGATCCCCATCGGCGATCCGCTGGGCAACGCCGACCATCTTGCCAAGGGCCGAAGCGATCCTGCCTGAAAAAACAAAGGCCAAAATAATGGTGAAAATAATAATGGCCAAAGCCAGCACGATGCTGACAATATTCGACATCTTGATTGTGGAAAGGGCGTCTGCAATTTCATGCTGCGCCTCACCCTCCATCTCCTCCTCAATCCGGTCCACCCGCTTGCCCAGTTCCTCGGAAGCAGCGTCGAACCCTTCCATGGCCTTGGTGGCCAATGCCAGCTCCCCTTTCACATAAAATTCCGCAGTGCGTTTGCCATTTTCGGAAAGTTCCCCGAACAGCTTCTCGATCTCCTCTATCTCGCTGCGGTTGTCGGGGTGGAGCGCCTTCAGCGCCTCGGCATGTTCACGGAACCGGACGGCATGTTCCCCGGCATCCTTGATAGCGCCGGCAAGAACTTCGGCAGTGCGCACCGCGCAGGCGTCGGTGAATATTTCCTGCACCTGAAGCACCTCGAGCTTGATATTCATGGCCCGCTCGTTGCCGCCATAGCCCTTGTCCCTGGCCATTTCGACGCTACTGGTCACCCGGCCTTGCAAAAATCCGTTCACCAGGAGCTGAATCACCAGAACCAGACAAACTCCGCCAAAAGCGAACAGCATCTTGTTCCTGATATTCTTTTTCATTTTATCTCCTTCAGATGTGCAGCTTACCCACCCACCCCAGTTACCTAATCAGTACCGCTCGAAATCACCTTCTCCCGCGCCTGGCAGGGTCAGCTTCACTCCCCCTTTCAAAGGCGCCCCCCCTTTTTCCGCCTTTGCGCCGGGCAGAGGCAAGGGGCGGCGTCCCTCCGGGCGCGGCATGACTTTCGCTCCCGCCGCCTCCACCTTGAAAAAGGCGATGGTTTCCTGCATCTGGGAGGCCTGGGCGGTGAGTTCCTCGCTGGTGGAGGCCATCTCCTGGGCTGCCGCGCTGTTACTTTGGATCACCTGATCGAACTGCTGGATGGCCTTGGCGTTTTCATCAATGCCGCGGGCCTGCTCA
>Ga0172380_10004698_pt1 | contig 17287 bp, 17 predicted proteins | sample Leawe162metaG_FD_119747 | JGI IMG/M metagenome (GOLD analysis project Ga0172380, IMG submission 119747) | Leachate microbial communities from a municipal landfill in Southern Ontario, Canada - Leachate well 162 metaG | ecosystem: Engineered > Solid waste > Landfill > Unclassified | place...
CCTGGCGGATGTCAAGGAGCCCATCCTCGCCTGCCCCAACGATCCGGACGACGTCAAGGTGCTCTCCGAAGTCGCTGGAGAAAAGATCGACGAGGTTTTTATCGGCAGTTGCATGACCAACATTGGCCATTTCCGTGCTGCCGGCAAAGTGCTCGACGGTAAGACCGACATCCCGACGCGCCTCTGGATCGCTCCGCCGACCAAGATGGATGCCATGATTCTCAACGAGGAAGGCTACTACGCCATTCTCGGCAAATCAGGCGCACGCATGGAAATGCCGGGCTGCTCGCTGTGCATGGGCAACCAGGCGCAGATTCGCAAGGGTAGCACGGCGGTATCGACTTCGACGCGCAATTTCCCCAATCGCCTCGGCATCGATACGCGCGTCTATTTGAGTTCTGCTGAACTCGCCGCAGTCTGCGCTTTGATGGGCAAGATTCCGACCGTGAGCGAATATTTGGCGCAGGTCGAAGCCGTCAATGCCAAGGCTGCCGATGTCTACCGCTACATGAATTTCGATCAAATTGAAGCGTTCCGGGAAGTCGCGGATACCGTAACAATTTGAGCTTTGGGGAAATCCCGGCAGTAATAACTGCAATCTGCCCCTGCCCTTCCGGCAGGGGCGTTTTTTGTCTGTGATCGAGGCCTTACTGTAGAATCCGGCAATTCCAATGCGCTGAAGAATCGTTTCTGCCGATGATCGACCATCCTTTACCCGATATCGATGCCTGGATTCTGTTCTACACCCAGGCCGACTTGCCGGTGCTGAGGCATACGCTGCTGGCGCTCGACAAGCTGCGCGACAACGCCGAAAACGTTAACGGCCGGGTGTTGTCTTCGGTGATTCTGCAGGATCCGCTGATGACCCTGCGTGTCCTGGCTTATCTGGAACAGAATCGACGCAACAAGCAGCGCACCGACATCACGACCATAGATCGAGCGCTGATGATGATCGGGGTCGGTCCCTTCTTCAGCAATTTTGAAAAGCTGCCACTGGTCGAAGATCATCTTAAAGCCTATCCAAAGGCCTTGCTTGGCCTACTCAAGGTCATCCGCAGGGCGCGCAAGGCAACCCACTGGGCGCGCGAGTGGGCGATTTGGCGCCACGATCTGGATGTCGATGAAATCACCGTCGCCGCACTGCTGCATGACATCACTGAAATGCTGATGTGGTGTTTCGCACCTAACCTGCAATTGCGCGTCCAGGACATGCTGGCGCAAAACCGCGGACTACGCACCACGGCCGCCCAGCAGGAAGTGTATGGCATTCGTTTGATCGATCTGCAACTGGCACTGGTCAATGCCTGGCATTTGCCGAGTCTTTTGGGAACTCTTATCAATGCCATTCCCCCGGATGGCGCTGAAGTTACAGGGGAACTCATCGGCCCCGACAATCCGCGCATCAAGAATGTTTTCCTGGCGGTCGACTTGGCTCGCCATTCAGCTAACGGCTGGGATGATGCGGCACTGCCTGACGACTACAAAGGGATCGAGGAATTGCTGCACATCAGCCATGAGGCCTTGATGCACAAGTTGGGCCTGGATTCCGACGACCCAACCAAGGCAGGTCAGAATCAACCGCAGTAGCGCAGATTGAGAAAATTCAGCAGCAAACCCGGCTGCTGATAGGCCGCAAAAACGGCGAGCGCAATAACCATCCCGAACATCGCCGCAACCCACCAACCGGCATTTTTCATTTCGATTCCTCTTGTTCAGGCTGCTCGCTGTTCGAGTTTTTCCCAGCGCAAAAGAAGTTGTTCCAACTCTCCTTCGATAGCTCCGACTCGCTCTTGCAAACGTTTTGCCTGCATTGGCGATTCGCGGTACACCTTGCCGTCGGCAAGGCCTGCAGCAATATCGGCTTGCTCCTTCTCCAGCATAGCGATTCGATCCGGCAACTGGGCCAATTCCTGGGCTTCTCGATAACTGAGCTTGGTGCGTGGTTCGCGTCGTGCTCCTGAATTTGGCGCAGCGACTTGCGTTTTTCCGGTTGCGACAGGAATCGTGCGCGGTGCTCTGGCCTTCGCGGTCAGCCAATCCTCATAGCCGCCAGCATATTCCCGCCAGAGTCCATCGCCTTCGGCGACGATGCACTGAGTCACGACGTTGTCAAGAAAGCGCCGGTCGTGGCTGACAAGAAACAGGGTACCCGCATAATCCTGCAACAGGGTTTCGAGCAATTCCAGCGTCTCGATATCCAGATCGTTGGTTGGCTCGTCGAGCACCAGCACATTAGCTGGACGGGCAAACAAACGCGCCAGCAGCAAACGATTGCGCTCGCCACCGGAAAGCGACTTGACTGGAGAGCGGGCGCGCTCCGGCGCAAAAAGAAAATCGCCCAGATAGCTGATGACATGCTTTCGCTGACCGGCGATCTCGACATATTCCGAGCCGGGGCTGATCACTTCGGCAAGTTCTGCCTGCTCGTCAAGTGCTGTACGAAATTGATCGAAGTACGCCACCTCTATCCGGGTGCCGCTTCTGACCATTCCCTCATCTGGTACCAGTTCGCCCAAAATCAGCTTGAGCAACGTGGTCTTGCCAGCGCCATTGGGGCCAATCAATCCAATCTTGTCGCCACGCAGTATCCGTGAAGTAAAGTTTCTTACCACCCAGCGATCACCATAACGCTTGGAAATATTTTCCAGCTCGACCACCATTTTACCGGACTGCTCTCCGCGCGCGACGCGCAGGTCGACACTGCCGATCCGGTCGCGGCGCGCCACGCGCTCACTGCGCAAGGCATCCAGCCGCAACACCCGGCCTTCATTGCGCGTGCGGCGTGCCTCTACACCTTTGCGAATCCAGACCTCTTCCTGGGCGAGGAATTTGTCGAACTTTGCGTTTTGTTGCGCCTCGCTCGCCAGGTCGGCAGCCTTGCGCTCTTGATAGGCAGTAAACGAACCGGGGTAACTCGTCAAGCGCCCCCGGTCGAGTTCGACAATGCGGGTTGCAACCGTATCGAGAAAACTTCGGTCATGCGTGACCAGCAAGACGCCCCCTTGAAAATCGCGGATCAATTGCTCAAGCCAGAGGATGCCGTCGATATCGAGGTGATTCGTCGGTTCGTCGAGCAGCAACAAATCGGGTTCGGCTGCCAAAGCCTGAGCCAGTGCCACGCGCTTGATCGTACCGCCAGAAAGTGCCGCTATTCGGGCATCACCGTCCAATCCGAGCCGGCTGATCACTTGCTCGACACGTGTGTGCAACCGCCAGCCATCGACATGTTCAAGCTGCAACTGCAATTCCTGCAGTCTGTCCATATTGCCCGATGAGTGATCCAGTGCCAGTTGTCGCGCTGCTTCGTGGTAATCCAGCAGCAATTGGCTGGCTGTTCCCACGGCAGACGCGATGGTTTCATAGATGCTGAGTTGCGCATCGAAGCTCGGCTCCTGCGCAACATAGGCCAGTCGCAGTCCTGATTGGCGCCATACGGTGCCCTCGTCGAGCAGCGTCAGGCCGGCCAACGCCTTGAGCAATGACGACTTGCCGGTGCCATTGCGACCGATCAAGGCAATCCGTCCACCTGAATCGATCTGCAAGGTTGCGTGATCGAGCAGTGCCACATGGCCAAAGGCGAGGTGTGCATTGTCAAGAGTCAATAAGGGCATATTATTGTGTGACCATAGCTTCAAGTTCCGCTAGAACCTTCTCTGTGCCGGAGGAACACCGGGCAGCAGCAACGAGATAAAATAAGACCACTCCTCCCCGTAGCACAATGGATAGTGCATGCGCCTCCTAAGCGCAAGATGTGGGTTCGATTCCCGCCGAGGAGGCCAAGATGCAGCATTCTATTGCCCATACTTGTTTCCAGGGTGCTGATGCTAGAATCAAAGCACCATCATCCTCACGCAGACACATGGATTTCCCACTGAACCTTGCTATTGAAGTCGAACGAAATGTACTCGCCGCACTGGCCGAAGATATCGGCGGTGGCGATCTCACCGCGCAGCTCATGCCTTCAGGGCATAAAAGTCGAGGACTCGTGGTCAGCCGTGAAGACGCCCTGCTTTGCGGGTCGGCATGGTTCGATGCCTGCTTTCGCAGACTCGATGCAAGCGCACGAATCGAGTGGCAAACACGCGACGGCCAGCGCATCAGTGCCGGACAAACCTTGTGCGAAATCAATGCCGAGACACGGGCATTGCTCACTGCCGAGCGCACCGCCTTGAACTTCCTGCAGTTGCTCTCTGGCACTGCCACGGCAACCCGCACGTTCGTGGACGCCGTCGCCATGACCCGGGCGAAGATCGTTGACACTCGCAAGACTCTGCCCGGGTTGCGCCTGGCGCAAAAATACGCGGTCAAGACCGGCGGCGGCTACAACCACCGTTTAGGACTCTACGACGGTATCCTGATCAAGGAAAACCATATACTTGCCGCGGGTGGGATTCGCGCAGCCTTGGCCCAGGCACGCCAAATGGCGCATGGCATCGCCTTCATCCAGATTGAGGTGGAAACCCTGGCTCAATTGAGAGAAGCGCTGGAATGCGGAGCGGAAATGATCCTGCTGGACAACATGAGCCTGGAACAGATGCGCGAAGCCGTGGCAGTCAATGCTGATCAGGCAGAACTGGAAGCTTCGGGCGGCGTCAATCTGGCACGTGTCTGCGACATTGCGGCTACAGGCGTGCACCGCATTTCCATTGGCAGTCTGACCAAGGACGTCCGAGCGATTGATCTCTCTCTGCGCCACGTTGAGAGATAAGCCAGCGATGCACGAAGATAAGCCCTTTTTACCAGCCAATCCCGGCTTGCTTTGTTGATTTGAACAAGGTATAAAGATTCCTGTCAATGCCGGTTTTTGCTTGATAAACAAACACACAGCCATTCAGCGGAGATTATCAAGATGTGGTTCACCCTCTATTACATCGTCGCAATCGTGATCATGGTCATGCATTTCACAGGGTTGCTCGCCCGCTTCAATATCGAATGGCTGATTCTTGTGCTTGCAGCCACGGTATTCCCTGCAGTCATCTATCTCTAGCGGTCCCTGCCCTTCGCGCCGGATGTCATTCGGCGTGGGCGGCAATGTAGTCCTTGATGGCTTGAGCATCCACCGGCATCACCGCGAAACGCTGCGGTAAGTCTTCCAACCCATCCATCCCCCCAGGCCGTTCCGGGTCGCGCTGTAGCGCTTCGCGGATCGTATCTTCAAACTTGATGGGCAAAGCAGTCTCCAGGCAGATCAGCGGAACGCCTGAAGTGCTGTTCTCCAGACCGACCTTGATGCCATCTGCCGTGTGCGTATCAACCATGACGCCGTATTTGTCCCAGACGCTCCGGATAGTTGCCAGACGGTCGGCATGACAGCTGGTGCCGGAAATGAATCCATAGTCGGCGACATGTGCGAAATGCCCCGTCCGGGACAAATCGAAGGCTCCACCCGAATCGATCCGCCCCCATAGCTCGCGTATTGCAGCTGCATCACGGCCGACCAGATCGAAGACGAAACGCTCGAAATTCGAGGCTTTGGAGATGTCCATGGATGGACTGCTGGTCTGGAAAGTCTGCACCGTGCCACGCGGACGGTAGATACCCTGCTTGAAAAACTCGTCCAGCACATCGTTCTCGTTGGTGGCGAGAATAAGTTTCCTGATAGGCAATCCAATCACGCGCGCAATATGCCCGGCGCAGATGTTGCCGAAATTGCCCGAGGGCACACTGAAGTCGACCTGCTCGTCATTGCTTTGGGTCGCGGCGAAATACCCCTTGAAGTAGTAAACGACCTGGGCCACGATGCGCGCCCAGTTAATCGAGTTGACCGTGCCAATGCGATATTTTTGCTTGAAGGCGTGGTCGTTGCTGACCGCCTTGACGATGTCCTGGCAATCGTCGAACACACCCTGCACTGCGAGGTTGAAAATATTCGGATCGGCAAGTGAAAACATCTGCGCCGTCTGGAAGCGGCTCATTTTGCCCTGCGGGGAGAGCATGAAAACGCGAATGCCTTGCTTGCCTCGCATGGCATATTCCGCCGACGAACCCGTATCTCCGGAGGTAGCGCCGAGTATGTTCAACTCTGACCGATTCTGTTTCAACACGTACTCGAAGAGGTTGCCCAGAAGTTGCATCGCCATATCCTTGAAGGCGAGTGTCGGCCCGTTGGAAAGCTCCAGCAGATGCAGTCCCGGCCCCAAGGTGCGCAGCGGCGCGATTGCGCCTGCGTCCTCGCCTGGTCGGACATTGCAATACACGGCCGCCGTATAGGTCTTGTCGATCAGCTGCTTGAGGTCGGCGGCGGGAATATCGTCGATAAATTTCTCAAGCACCTTGAACGCCAGCGCTGGATAGGAAAGCTCACGCCATTGCGACAATTCAGCAGCGCTCACGCGCGGATATTTTTCTGGCAGGTAAAGACCGCCATCCGGGGCCAATCCCGCCAGCAGGATTTCTCTGAAACCCTGTCGCGGCGAATTGCCGCGCGTGCTGATATAGCGCATCGGCTTACTTGTCCAGCGTTTCCAGGCGCAGGCGAATCGCCTGCCCCTTCACTACCGGCAGGGATTCGATCCTGGCGATCGCGGCGTCGATGCGTTTCTCCTGGGTCAGGTGGGTCAGCATGATGATGTCGGTCTGCTCCTCACCTTCGCCGGGTTCGCGTTGAATCATCGCGTCGATCGAGATGCTCTGGTCTGCCAGGACTCTTGTGATATCCGCCAACACCCCAGGTTGGTCTGCCACGCGCAAGCGTAAATAGTAGCTGGTCTCGACTTCCGCCATCGGCAGGATCGGTGTATCCACCAGCGCATCGGGCTGAAAAGCCAGGTGCGGTACGCGATGTTCCGAATCTGCCGTATGCATGCGGGTCACATCGACGAGATCGGCGATCACCGCCGATGCCGTTGGTTCGGCACCTGCACCCTTGCCGTAGTAAAGCGTTGCACCAACGGCGTCGCCCTGCACCAGAACTGCATTCATCGCACCCTCAACGTTGGCGATCAGGCGTCGCGACGGGATCAGCGTGGGGTGTACCCGCAGTTCTATGCCAGCCTGCTTGAGCCGCGTGATGCCGAGCAACTTGATACGGTAACCCAATTGTTCGGCGTACTTGATGTCCTCGGCCTCAAGCCGGCTGATCCCTTCGACATGCACTTTGTCAAACTGCATCGGGATACCGAAAGCGATGGCCGCCATGATGGTGAGTTTGTGCGCGGCGTCCACGCCTTCGATATCGAAGGTCGGATCGGTTTCGGCATAACCCAGACGCTGGGCATCCTGAAGCGCCGTTGCAAACGACAGCCCCTTGTCGCGCATCTCGGAAAGGATGTAATTGGTAGTGCCATTGATGATGCCGGCAATCCACTGGATGCGATTGGCGGTCAAACCCTCGCGCAAAGCCTTGATGATTGGTATGCCACCGGCCACAGCCGCCTCGAAAGCGACCATTACGCCCTTGCGCTGCGCCGCCTCGAAGATTTCATTGCCATGAATCGCCAACAGTGCCTTGTTGGCAGTCACCACGTGTTTGCCATTCTCGATGGCCTTGAGCACCAGTTCCTTGGCAACGCCGCATCCGCCGATCAATTCGACGACGATATCGACTTCCGGATCGTTGACCACGGCAAACGCATCTTCTGTGATGCGAATTTTGCTCGACGTAACCTGCTGCGCCAAAGCCAGGTTCTTCTCAGCCACTACGGAAATCCGGATCGGCCGTCCGGCACGGCGGGTAATTTCGGCTTCGTTGCGGGTCAGTACGGTATAAGTGCCGCCGCCAACAGTGCCGATGCCAAGCAAACCCACATTGATTGGTTTCATCTCAAGTGCCATGGCGTTTGCGGTAATTTTCCAGGAAGCGCGCGACGCGGCCTATGGCCTCGCGCAGATCGTCTTCATGCGGCAGGAAGACGAGGCGGAAGTGATCCGGATGCGGCCAATTGAAGCCGGTGCCTTGCACCAGCAGGACGCGCTGCTCCTGCAGCAGTTCCAGGATGAACTGCTGGTCGTCGGTGATCGGATAAATTTTCGGATCAAGGCGCGGGAACATGTAAAGCGTCGCCTTCGGTTTGACACAGGTCACACCCGGTATGGCTGTGATCAGATCGTGCGCAACATCGCGCTGGCGCAGCATGCGCCCGCCTGGACCAACCAGGTCGTCGATACTCTGATAGCCCCCGAGCGCGGTCTGGATCGCGTACTGTCCCGGCACGTTGGCGCACAAGCGCATCGAGGCCAGCATGTCGAGTCCTTCGATATAGTCCCTGGCGTGTCGCTTGTCACCAGAAACAATCATCCAGCCGGAACGATAGCCGCAGGCGCGGTAATTTTTCGACAGGCCGTTGAACGTAATCGTCAGCACATCCTCGGACAGGGCGCCCAGAGCGGTATGGGTCACACCGTCGTACAGCACCTTGTCGTAGACCTCGTCGGCATAGAGGATCAGGTCGTTCTGGCGCGCAATCTCGACGAGTGCCTTGAGCAAGTCATCTGGGTAAAGCGCTCCCGTCGGATTGTTCGGATTGATCACAACGATGGCGCGCGTCTGTGGCGTGATCTTGGCGCGGATATCATCAAGATCGGGCAACCAGCCGTTGTTTGAATCACACAGGTAATGGCGCGGCGTGCCACCGGAGAGGGTCACCGCCGCCGTCCATAGCGGATAGTCAGGCGCTGGCACCAGCACCTCGTCGCCGCTGTTGAGCAGCGCATTCATGGCCAGCACGATCAACTCGGAAACGCCGTTGCCCAGGTAGATATCATCGATCGCAACGCTTTTGACATGTTTCTGCTGTGTGTAGTGCATCACCGCCTTGCGTGCCGAGAAGATACCTCTCGAATCCGAATAGCCGGAAGCATTCGGCAGGTTTCGGATCATGTCCTGCTGGATTTCCTCGGGAGCATCGAAGCCGAAGGCGCCGAGGTTGCCGATGTTCAGCTTGATGATGCGGTGGCCCTCCTCCTCCATCTGCTTGGCGCGTTCCAGCACGGGGCCACGGATGTCGTAGCAGACATTAGCGAGTTTGGCAGACTTGATTACAGGTTGCATCGAACTGATCCGTCCTTTCGACTGACTTGCTGGATGGCGCGCAGTTGCCAAAACTGATGGCATAGCGCCAAAAAGATATAATCTTACCGAACCCGGCGGTATGCCGCAAACCAATCTCCTCGTCTGTTGGCATTGTCCGTTCTCCCGACGCCATGAAACTTCATCAGGATCTCCCTGCTGACCAAAACATTGTCACCTCGATCGGTGACGATTATGTGGCCGTGAACGGCGAGCGCCACACAAATAGTTTCCTGCTGCTACCACACCACCTTGTGCAAGGTTGGGGCCAGGCTGGCTTCGATGCCTTGACCGAAGCAGATTTCGCCAAAATCGCTGCGCTGGGTTGCGAAATCGTTCTGTTCGGCACCGGCCGGCGTCAACGCTTTCCCCGGCCGGCCCTGTTGCAACCCTTGATGGCCGCACGTATCGGCGTGGAAGTGATGGATACTGCGGCAGCGTGCCGCACCTACAACATTCTCATGGCCGAAGGCCGCAATGTGGCAGCGGCGTTGCTGCTCGATTGATGACGCAAAACCCACCCGGGCGCACGATCTCAGGCAGGATGATGCTGACATTGCTGGCGATTTTCGCCATGGTCTGGTTTGGCACGCTTGACTATCGCAAGCTGATCAAGCCGGATGAAGGCCGCTACGCCGAGATTCCACGCGAAATGGTGGCGACTGGCGATTGGATCACGCCACGCCTCAACGGCATCAAATATTTCGAGAAACCGGCGCTGCAATACTGGACGACGGCGACGGCCTTCACGCTATTCGGCGAACACCACTGGACCGCCCGCCTGTGGAGTGCATTGACCGGCTTTCTCGGAATTCTGGCCACATTCTTCACGACACGACGACTCTGGGGTGACACACCCGCTTTATATGCGGCTGGCGTACTGGGAAGCAGCTTGCTGTGGGTGATGATCGGCCACGTCAATACACTGGACATGGGGGTCAGTTTCTTTCTCTCCAGCGCGATTTTCTGTTTTGTCTTGGCGCAGCGCGATCAAGCACCTGCCGTGGAAAATCGCCGGTACATGTGGCTGGCTTGGCTTGCATTGGCGCTGGCCGTTTTGAGCAAGGGACTGATCGGCCTGTTGCTACCGGCTGCGACGCTCGTGCTCTACACCCTGTGGCACCGTGACTTTGGCCTCTGGCGACGTCTGCATCTGCTGTCTGGCCTGGGACTGCTGCTGGCCGTCACTGCGCCCTGGTTCATCGCGGTATCGCTCGCCAATCCGGAATTCGCCCGCTTCTTTTTCATCCACGAACATTTCGAGCGGTTCCTGACCAAGGTGCACGGCCGCTACCAACCGCTCTGGTATTTCATTCCCGTCCTGCTGGTCGGCATGCTGCCGTGGCTGGTCGCACTGTTTACAGCGCTGCGCCACGCGCTCCTGGCCGAGCCGCTGAGTCGCTTCCAGCCACAGCGCTTCCTGCTCTTGTGGTGCCTGGTGGTATTCGGCTTTTTCTCGGTCTCCAGTTCCAAGCTGGCCTCCTACATCCTGCCGTTGTTTCCCGCAGTCGCAACCTTGATTGGGCTGCATCTTGCAAAATTGGTCCAGGGCGACGCCCGGCGACTCCGCTGGCATGCCATCCCGATCGCGGCGCTCGCCCTGGCTTGTATATTGGTTGCGCCGCAGGTGGTGCAATTGAGCAGCCCCGAAGTGCCGTTGCAACTCTATGCCGATTACGTTCCCTGGTTGCAATCTGCCAGCCTCCTGCTGCTTTGCGGAGCCACGGCTGCCTCGGCCTTTGCCTGGGTCGCAAAACCAACAGCGAGCATTCTGAGCCTGGCCTTTGGCGGTATGCTATGCAGCCAGTTGATCCTGCTCGGTCACGACAGTCTGGCGCCTGCCAACTCGGCCTACCAGACTGTCGAGCGGATTCGGGATCAGGTCAAGCCGGAAGATCCTTTCTTCAGCGTGAATACTTATGACCAGACGCTGCCGTTTTATCTGAAACGCACTGTGACCATGGTGATATATATGGATGAACTTGCTTTCGGCATCGCGCAGGAACCGGATAAATTCATTGCCGACCGCGCCGGCTTTGAGCAAGCCTGGCAGGCCGCGCCGCGCGCCTGGGCACTCATGGAGCCGCCAACCTATCAACAGTTCGTCAAGTCAGGATTGCCGATGCGATTGGCCGCACAGGATAGCCGCCGCATGATTGTGACCAAGCCATGAATGCAGTCAGTTTCAGCCTGGTCCTTGCCGGTGTGCTGCTCAACGCAGCGGCGCAGCTACTGCTCAAGGCGGGCACCAATGCGGTGGGCCAGTTCGAGTTCCAGCTCGACAATATTGTTCCGGTCGGCTTCAAGCTGGCACTGGAGCCACATATTCTGGGCGGCATGGGCTGCTATGCAGTGAGTCTGGTGGTATGGATCATGGCCTTGTCGCGCGTACCGGTCAGCATCGCCTACCCGATGCTGTCGATCGGCTATGTCGTGAACGCCTTCGTCGCCTGGCAGTGGTTTGGCGAAGCGCTTGCCGCGCAAAAATTGCTGGGCATCGGCTTTATCGTGCTGGGCGTATTTCTGGTGGCACGTTCATGAGCAGCTTCTTGCCGTTCACCAGACCAAGTATCGACGAGGAAACTATTGCGGCAGTCGCAGGAGTGTTGCGTTCGGGCTGGCTGACCACCGGGCCGAAGGCCAAGGAATTTGAGGCTGCCCTTTCCGCCCACTGCGGCGGCCGCCCTGTGCGCGTCTGCAATTCGGGCACGGTCACCATGGAGATTGCCCTGCGTCTGGCGGGCATCGGTCCCGATGACGAAGTCATCACCACACCGCTCTCCTGGGTCGCCACTGCGGGTGTGATTCTCACCGTGGGCGCAAAACCGGTATTTGTGGATATCGACCCGATCACGCGCAATATCGACCTCGATAAAGTCGCTGCGGCAATCACGCCGAAAACCCGCGCCATCATTCCGGTCGATCTGGCCGGACTGCCGGTGGACCGTGACAAGCTCTATGCCATCGCACCAAGCTACACACTGCGAGTGATCGAGGATGCCGCCCAGTCATTCGGCGCTTCCTGGAAAGGCAAGCCCATCGGCAGCTCATTTGGCAACGACAGCGATTTCGTCTCTTTCAGTTTTCATCCCAACAAGAACATCACCACCGGTGAAGGCGGTGCGCTGGTACTGCCGGCCGACATCGACCCGGCAGCCTGCGAACGCATGCGACTGCAAGGCGTGCGGCGCTTCGACGAAGACGGCATGGATGTCGAAGTGCTGGGCGGCAAGGCCAATCTGACCGACATCGCCGCCGCCATTGGACTAGGCCAGCTCAAGCGGCTGGAAGAATTCACCGCGCGCCGGAAACATCTGGCGCGGCGCTACTTTGAATGCTTCAACCCTGGACTGGGTTGCATGCTGCCACTGAAAGATTTCGAGAATTCCAACTGGCATATGTTCCAGATCCTCCTGCCACCAGGCTGCGACCGTGGCCGCCTGATTGTCGCAATGAGGGAACGCGGCATCGGGATTGGTGTGCATTACCCAGCGATGCACTTATTCACCCTGTATCGCAAGCTTGGCTACAAGGAGGGTGATTTTCCGCAGGCCGAGCAAGCAGGTCGAAGAACCATCACTCTGCCGCTCTTCCCCTCAATGCTGGATTCTGACGTGGAACGCGTCTGCAGTGCCCTGATCAATGCTCTAAAATCGCTGGCATGAACCACCCAGAGATCTCTGTCGTCATCCCCGTGTATAACGAGGAATCCGGGCTTGCCGAGTTGTTCAGCCGGCTCTATCCGGCACTGGACGCGCTGGGTGCATCCTATGAAGTTGTCTTCATCAACGATGGCAGCCGCGATCATTCCGCCGCCATGTTGCGCGAACAGTTCCAGAAACGCCCCGAAGTCACCCGGGTGATCCTGTTTTCCACCAACTTCGGCCAGCACATGGCGATCATGGCCGGTTTCGAGCATTGCCGCGGCGAAATCGTCATTACTCTGGACGCCGACTTACAAAATCCCCCCGAGGAAATCGGCGCCCTGGCAGCAAAGATGCGCGAAGGCCACGACTATGTCGGCAGCATCCGCCGTCAGCGCCAGGACAGTCTCTGGCGGCGCTGGGCCTCGCGCGCCATGAACCGGCTGCGCGAACGCATCACCCACATCAAGATGACCGATCAGGGCTGCATGATGCGTGCCTATTCGCGCTCCATCGTCGATGCCATCAATAGCTGCCAGGAAGTCAGCACCTTCATCCCGGCGCTCGGCTACACCTTCGCCCAACGCCCGACCGAAATAGAGATTGGCCACGCCGAACGCCACGCCGGCGAATCGAAGTACTCGCTGTATAGCCTGATCCGCCTCAATTTCGACCTGATGACAGGCTTCTCGCTGGTGCCGCTGCAGTGGTTCGCCATGCTCGGCATCGGGATTTCGCTGCTCTCCTCGCTGTTTGTGGCTTTTCTCGCCGTCCGTCGCATCGTCGTCGGTCCGGAAGCGGAAGGACTATTCACCCTGTTCGGCATCGCCTTTTTCCTGATCGGGCTGACTTTGTTTGGTGTCGGACTGCTCGGCGAATATGTCGGACGCATCTATCAGCAGGTGCGCCACCGTCCCCGCTATCTCGTCGAAGCCATCCTGGAACGCCAGGAATGACGCGTGCCGTGGTCTTCGCCTACCACAACGTGGGCGTACGTTGCCTGTCCGTGCTGCTGGCGCATGGCATTGAAGTGGCCCTGGTGGTCACACACCAGGACAATCCCGGTGAAACCATCTGGTTCGACAGTGTCGCCGAGCTCGCTGCACAGCATGGTCTGCCCTGCATCACGCCGGACGATCCCAACGATACGGCCGTGATCGCACGAATCGCCGCACTGTCGCCGGATTTCATTTTCTCCTTTTACTACCGGCTGATGCTCAAACCGGCGCTGCTGAATCTCCCTAGACTGGGCGCCTACAACATGCACGGTTCGCTGCTGCCAAAATACCGTGGACGCGTTCCAGTGAATTGGGCCGTGTTGCGTGGCGAGCGCGAAACAGGCGCTTCACTGCATCGGATGCTGGAGAAACCCGATGCAGGTGCGGTGGTTGCGCAGCAGGCCGTGCCTATCCTGCCCGATGACACAGCGCTGGTAGTGTTCCGGAAAGTCACCGTCGCCGCAGAGATGGCGCTCGACAACATCCTGCCCGGTTTGATCCATGGCACTGCCGAGGAAATCCCGCAAGACCTGACGCAAGGCAGCTATTTTGGCGGTCGCAAGGCCGAAGATGGCCGCATCGATTGGCGACAATCTGCGCAGGCCATTCACAACCTGGTTCGTGCCGTCGCGCCACCCTACCCCGGCGCATTCTGCGACATCGCGGGCAGTCCGCTACGTGTGCTCGCCACGCTGCACCCGACCGGTGAAATCGGCAAATGCGGCAGACCTGCGTTCTGGGTTCATCAGGACAAACTGGTTGCAGAATGTGGCGACGGAAAGCTGCTCCGTCTGCTTGCGGTAGAATTCGAGGGCAGGCAATTGTCTGCAGCAGAATGGCTCGCCAAATTCGGCACAGCGCCCGTATTCCCTGACTCCCAGGCTGATCCCAGCAACATTTCCCCTATCTCACTGCCCTAACCATGAAAAAAGTCCTGATTCTTGGCGTCAATGGCTTCATCGGCCATCACCTCTCCCAGCGCATCATGGACACTACCGACTGGGAAGTCTATGGCATGGACATGCAGTCCGAGCGCGTGACCGACCTGATGGCCAACCCTCGCTTCCATTTCTTCGAGGGCGACATCATGATCAACAAGGAGTGGATCGAGTACCACGTCAAAAAATGCGACGTCATTCTGCCGCTGGTGGCCATCGCCACGCCGGCCACCTATGTCAAGGAACCGCTGCGCGTCTTCGAACTCGATTTCGAGGCCAACCTGCCGATCATCCGACAAGCCGTGAAGTACAAGAAGCGCGTCATCTTCCCATCGACTTCCGAGGTGTACGGCATGTGCAAGGACCCCGAATTCGATCCGGAGAACTCCGACCTGATCCTCGGCCCGATCAACAAGCCGCGCTGGATCTACTCCTGCGCCAAGCAGATGATGGACCGCGTGATCCACGCCTATGGCCAGCAGGAAGGCTTGCAATACACGCTGTTCCGCCCCTTCAACTGGATTGGGCCCGGCCTTGATTCGATCTACACCCCCAAGGAAGGCAGTTCGCGCGTCATCACCCAGTTCCTCGGCCATATCGTGCGCGGCGAACCAATCAAACTGGTGGACGGCGGCGCGCAGAAACGCTCCTTCACCTACGTCTCGGACGGCATCGATGCACTGATGAAAATCATCGAGAACAAGGACGGCATTGCCAACGGCAAGATCTACAACATCGGCAACCCGAAGAACAACTACTCGATCCGGGAACTCGCTGCACTGATGCTCGACCTCGCCAAACAGTATCCCGAGTACGCCGCAAGCGTTGCCCAGGTGAACGTGCTCGAGACCACTTCCGGCGAGTACTACGGCAAGGGCTATCAGGACACGCAGCACCGCGTGCCGAAGATTGCCAATACCATGGCCGAACTCGACTGGGCACCCAGGATCAATTTCGAGGATGCCCTGCGCAGCATTTTCGAGGCCTACCGCAGCGATGTCGCCGCTGCGCGGCAACTGATGGACTGAACGCTTGTCGACGCTCGCTCTCAAAATTGACGTCGATACATTTCGCGGCACCCTGCAGGGAGTGCCGCGTCTTGTTGAGAGCTTGCGCCGCCACAACGCCCAGGCCAGCTTCCTGTTTTCACTCGGTCCCGATCATACCGGCCGGGCACTCAAGCGCGCCTTGCGCCCGGGTTTCCTCAAGAAGGTCTCACGTACGTCGGTCGTCTCGCATTACGGCTTCAAGACCCTGCTGTACGGCACCTTGCTGCCTGGTCCGGATATCGGCCTGAAATGTGCCGAAATACTCAAGGGTGTACGCGATGCCGGGTTGGAAGTTGGCATCCACAGTTGGGACCACGTGAAATGGCAGGATGGCGTTGAACACGCCGATGCTGGCTGGACGGAAAGCGAAATGAAACATGCCTGCACGCGTTTTCAGGACGTTTTCGGGAAACCTGCCAACACTCACGGTGCGGCGGGCTGGCAGATGAATGCACATGCCATGCGCCTGACCCAGCGGCTGGGGTTCCAATATGCATCCGATACGCGCGGCACCTCCCCGTTCATGCCGGTCTACAGAGGCGAAGTGATACTCTGCCCGCAACTGCCCACCACCCTGCCGACGCTTGACGAATTGATCGGACTCAACGGCATCACCAGCGACAACGTTGCCGAGTATCTGCTCCAGATGACGCAATCACCACCGCCGCAAGGGCACGTCTTCACGCTCCATGCGGAAATGGAGGGCATGAAGCTGCTGCCGGTTTTCGAAAGTTTGCTGACGGGCTGGCGTGCGCAGGGTTACAAATTGACCTCCATGCAGTCCCTGTTCGACGCTCTATCCGCCGACCGTCTGCCACGCCACGAGGTCATCCGCGGCGAAGTGGCGGGACGTTCCGGCACCTTGATGCTGCAAGGGGAAGAGTTCCTTGCCGCCGAAACCCTGAATGGATGACATGCTCATGAAGCTCATGCAAGCAGTGCCCGATTTTTCGTTGCCCTCGACCGGCGGCCAGACTTTCCAGCTTTCCGCGCAGCGCGGTCGAAGCTTTGTGATGTATTTCTATCCCAAGGACAGCACACCCGGCTGCACCACAGAAGCAGGCCAGTTCAGGGACAATCACGCCGCTTTTCAGAAACTCGGCTGCGATATCTATGGCATCTCGCGTGACAGCCTGAAGTCGCACGAAAATTTCAAGTCCAAACTGGGCTTACCCTTCGAACTCCTGGTCGATGCCGAGGAAACAGCCTGCGAGCTGTTCGGCGTCATCAAGATGAAGAACATGTACGGCAAGCAGGTGCGCGGCATCGAACGCAGCACTTTTCTCATCGATGACAAAGGCGTATTGCGGCAGGAATGGCGTGCGGTCAAAGCCGATGGCCATGCCGCAGAAGTTCTCGCTGCAGTCAAATCCCTCTGAGCCATTCGAGGAAACCCATGAACACCAAGCAGGCCGTGCGCCCCAAGTCGCAAAAAACCGCCAAGCAAACCAAGCTGTTCGTACTCGACACGAATGTGTTGATGCACGATCCGACCAGCTTGTTCCGCTTCGAGGAGCACGATATCTATGTGCCGATGATGACTTTGGAAGAACTCGATGCCAACAAGAAGGGCATGACCGAAGTGGCGCGCAACACGCGGCAGGCCAGCCGCCTGCTCGATGAAATCGTTTCCGGATTCGAAGACGAAATC
>Ga0172380_10004699_pt1 | contig 17281 bp, 15 predicted proteins | sample Leawe162metaG_FD_119747 | JGI IMG/M metagenome (GOLD analysis project Ga0172380, IMG submission 119747) | Leachate microbial communities from a municipal landfill in Southern Ontario, Canada - Leachate well 162 metaG | ecosystem: Engineered > Solid waste > Landfill > Unclassified | place...
AGTATCGAGGAAGAAACGACAGAATTTAGCCAACCCTTCGCTGCTGAGATTGCCGCGACCGTCATAGTCGTTACGCCGGGGTGCGTCCCCCCAACTCAAGGCGGCCATGTACTGATCGCGACTCCGGGCCAGACCTCGACTGATGTTCCATAAACCATACCCTTGCAGCGGCAAGCGATGAAAGCAGGCGTCGGTGTAGAGGCGGGTGACACGGCCATTGCCGTCGAGGAATGGATGAATCCACATCAGGCGATGATGCGATGCCGCCGCAACGAGAAGCGGCGCTATGCCGTGATGTTTGGCCGGTGAATACGCTTCCGCAAACCGCTGCAAAAACAGCGGCACCCGTTCGGACACCGGACCGACATGGCGGCCGACCATCACTTCGCGCTTGCGAATCTCGCCCGGCATGACCTCCAGCACCTCGCCGCTCTTTTCGTCTTTAACCCGCCGCAACTCGACCGGAAGCTGTTCGTAAAAGATCTGGTGAAGCCAGACGATAAAATCGACGGAGGTGATGTCAAGTCCGGGATCAGCCTGAAGGCGGGATTCCACTGCGCGCTGGCAGTTAATGTGGGCCAGGCTTTCTCTTTGAAGATCGCGCCGGGCCGGGTCGCTGGAATAGTCCGAGCGCATGGCGCGCTCGATATCAATGGGGTGGGTGCTGTGCCCTTCGATGAGGTTGGAATAGTAACTGTTGATAAGGCGCAGCAGCTCGACAAGCGCCTGCCGGGTAACCGGATGAAGCTGGCCGCCAAGCCCGGCTGACCTGCTGACGACCTCTCGCGCCAAGTCATCAAGCTCCGGCACTCCCGCCGGCAGTAATGGTTCCATATGTGCTGGTTTGTTGTACATGTTTGCCGATTCATGTGCCGGTTAATTATATTTATAACAGTGCTATATACATAGCATATATTAATATATTATGACATTCAATATTATAATTCTGCCGATATTTTTGCCGATAACTGCACACTACTTGTCGTTTTGTCAGTAAAGTCGATTTGGGCAACTTGCTACGCGCCCTCTTCCAAGCCCATCAACCACCCAATCACATCAACAACATGAATTTCCAACCCATCCTGATGAATAACCTCGCCCAGGCCCTGCGACAGGATCATCATACGGGCATCCCGAGCAAAGGGAATTTCAGCAGCCGCCTTGCAAAGCGCCCTGATCTCCCGGCTGCGCGTTTTGGGATCAGTCATCTCCTGGCAGACCTGCACCAGCATCTCAATCCGCCCATCTTTTAAGACAATACAATCCACCTCACGTGCGTTCCCGACTTTGCCGTAATATAGTTCACCACCACGTCGAAACAGCTCATTAATTACCACCGTCTCTAACATCTTGCCGCTGTCTCGCTGAGCAAAGCCGCGAGCCACGGCTGCAAGCCCGGTATCCACGGCATGAATCTTTTTGGGGTTGGCGGCCTGCCGTTTCAGTGACCAGTCGAAAAGCGGCAGCCGATTAATCAGAAATGCCGCCTCAAGATATTCCACATAGCTGTTCAGCAGATGGTACGAACTGCCGAAGCTCCCCTTGAGCGAGTTCAGCGACAGAATGGTCGCGCTGTTCGCCAGCAGATAGCGGGAAAGGTTCAGCAGCGATTCAACGCTGTCCAGCCTATGACGCGCCGCCACATCACGAAGGAGGATTGAATCAAAGTAGGCTCGCAACTCCAGCCGTTTTACCTCGGGATCATCAATTTTGACGACCCTCGGAAAGGCACCCCAAGCCAGATAATCATCAAAGGCAGTGGCAATCTCTATCCGATACCGGATGTGGTCAAGCTGAGTGGTTACGGACATGCCGCGAAAGGAAAGAAATTCGGCAAAGGAGAGCGGATGTACCAGTAGCGGCAAATAGCGGCCACTAAGAGCCGTGCCGATTTCTCGACCCAGCAGATGGGCATTGGAGCCGGTGACATAGAGACGCGACCGCTGCAATTCATATTCGGTGAGGAGCCATTTGTCAAATCCGGGGATGTTCTGCACCTCGTCCAGGAAAACATGAGGAAGGCCGACCGGTCTAAAATGCCGCTGGTGCAGTTCACGGATACGGGTAAGGAGCGTCGTCGTCAGGCTGCCCATAAAGCGGGGATCCTCCAGGTTAACAAAGAGGATGTCGCTCTGGGGCACACCATCAGCCAGCAAACGCCGCACCGCGTTGCGCAGAATGGTTGATTTGCCGCAGCGTCGTACCCCCTGCAACACTATTATTTCACCCGTTGCAATCAGGGAGCGGAGCCGTTCCTCGTAGATCGGACGGGGAACCGTTGTTGCTTCCGCGCGGTCCCAATCGTTCCAGTCTGCCAGAGCCTGAAGTATTTCGTTATCGGATATAGTTATATCGGTTCTCATAGTGACTTATAATTGCATGATTTCGGTTTATATATCAACTGATAATTTGATTTTCAAATTCTCACCAGATATAATCCTTCGCAATCTCCCGTTTATCCTTGCCTGACAGGATATGCAGGATCCGCATCTGCTTGACTTTGTGGGGGGAGAGGCTGCCGAGCGGGATATAGACGATCTTCCGGTCACGGCGGGCGGCCAGTTGTTTGAAGATGCTGCGGGGCGGTTTGGCAGCAGCGTAGACCACGTGCTTCTCAATGGAGTAATCGAGCGCCGCCAGCAGCAGCACTTCAGCCCGTGTCACGGCATGCTGGTAATCCGGGTCATGCCAGACATCCATCATCCGCCGGGGCGGATACGAGAGCATGAAGCCGCCGTATTCGCAGCGGCAGATCCCCGGCCCGACGATGTTTTCCGCCGGATCGGTGGCGTAGAAGGCCATGTCCGATTCCTGTTCGTGCTCCCCGAGCCAGGTCATGCGGTAGGGATAGCGCTCGCCCCTCCGGTCCTCATCGAAAATCACCACCAGGCACCCCACCCCGCCTGACACCCGCTGCTGCTCGCGGACATAGATCGCCCCTTCGTGGATATTGCGCAGCGTCTCGCGCATGTCGATGCCGTCCAGCAGGGATGAGCTGAATTTCTCCGTCCGGCTCATCTCCTCGGAAAGCTGCATGCACCCCTTCCGCTTCAGAAAGCGGCCATACTCCTCAATGGCGATATCCTCGGGCGGATAGGAGCAGATCGACGGATCGTCAAAACCTTCCAGCCACTCGCCGGGGCGCACTTCCCGCTTGCGCTTGAGCAGCCCCAGCTGCGACAGCCCCTTGTTCCGTTTCTGACGCGGACGGAAGCGGATGCGGCGGCTGCCCCCCCAGATTTCCTCGGGCGAAATGCTGATCGTCGCCAGGTCGCTGCTCGCCGTCTGCCATGGATAGCAGGTGGCGAGGCGGCAGAAGGCGTGGGCAAAGTTGTCGTCAATACAACCGCGCGCCGCCGCCAAAAGCTGGAACAGGTCGGGGAGCAGCATCCCGGTCTGCATGGCATAGTTGCGGGCGAAGCGGAAAAAAGCCCGCTTCTGCCAGATATGCAGCGCTTCGCCGGTTTCTTGACGATAGTGGCGGGCCGCTTCGCTGAAGAGTCGGTAGATCAGGCGCTGCCGGTCGAGAAAGGTCCCCGCAGCCCCGAGATGCCGCGCCGTGCGGCGGATTGCATTATCCAGCAGTTTCTCTTCGGATAGCTGTTCCTTGCCGCCGGTGATCAGTTCCAGGGCGTGGAAGCGCTTACGCAGCCCGGCGCCATTTTCAACCGGTTCGTCGGGAAGCGCCCCCCGCCGCAGCTCGTAGACCGCCGACAGGAAGGGAAACTCGGCCAGAATCTCACGGCAGGAGTCGGGATGGAGATTGAAGACATTGACACCATCACGCCTGACCCGCTCCAGCGGCGCGGCCTGTGGCGAGGCAGAGAGCTGCCTGATCCGCTCCAGATGGGCCATGCCGCAGACGAACAGAATCCGCCCGTGGGTACGCGCCATCTGCTGCAGCCGGTAGGCCATCCCCTGCTCGCGCCGCTGATCATCCCGGTCGGGAACGTCCCGTCCGTGGGCGGAGCGGTATGCGTCATAATACGCCTCAAGACCGATGCGGCTGATGCTGTAGGAGTCGGGAAGCTGCTCATGGTGGCGGGGATAGGCGTCGGTATCGACATCGACAAAATGGAGCGGCACCCCCAGTTCCAGTGCTTGCCGCGCCGCCTCCACCAGCGGGTCGGCGGGCTCCACCAGCAGGTAAACCGTCTCCGTACCGGCCCGGTAGCTGAGGACGGATATCTGCGGCAGGCGGCGGAGCGCCCGGAGAAAGGGAGCTTCCAGTGTGGCGGGAAGTTCGATGGCGACGGCATCGGGGCGGACGCGGGTAACCGCCAGCCGCACCAGTTGGGCAAACTCCATGCGGTAATGAAGCACCGGCAGGGCATGCACGGGACCGAATTGTTCAAGGTAGAGACGACGCGGCATAATCAGTCCAGATACGGCAGCGCTTCATTCCCCAGGATGCGCGTCACCGCCAGCCGCAGCAGTTCCTGAGGTAGAGCATTCCCCGCTGCGGACATCTTGAGGGCATAACGGGCGATATTGATGCCATCCCGGACCGAGTAGAGTTCATCCGCCGCATGGGCGCGCTGGAGAAACCCGACCACGTACTTCAGGATATCGCCGTCGGCAAAGGGGAGGTTTTCCTTCAGGATCACCAGTTCTTCGTCTGCTTCGGGGAAATCGATGTAAATCTGCGGCTGCAGGCGGGAATGGATGTATTCCGGAATTTCGAAGGTGGACGAATCCTCGTTCATGGTGACCACGATGCGGAACTCCCGAGCGGCCGGGATACGCAGGCCGGTGATGATCGACTCCACGTAGCGCCGGTCATCCAGCAGCGGCGCGAGGGAGGCCCATGCTTTCTCGCTCATCCGGTTCCCTTCGTCAAGGATCAGCACGCCGCCGGAGAGCATGGCCGAAACCAGCGACGACGCGGCATACTGGATTTTGCCGTCCGGTCCGATCACCGGAGTGACAATCAGGTCTTCGGGACGGGTGTCCATGGTCGCCTGAAACAGGTACACCGGGCGCTGCAGCTGTTTGGCGGCAGCGTATGCAAGCGTGGTTTTCCCCACCCCCGGCTTACCGATCAGGCGAGGATTAAAGGGAATGTCCCGATCATCTATGACCATCCAGGCAGCCAGCAACTGCGTCAGCAGCTCTTCCTGGCCAACCCAGTGAATATTGAGTTCCACCGGCTTTGCCAGGGAGAGAGAAATTCCGTCGAGGGTTATATGATTCATTATCTGCTCCATAGTGCAATAAAATGTGGTGGGCACCTGTTATAGCATATGATCGGCAGTGAGTCGGAGACAAAAAAAATGACCTGATCGAATGATCCGGTCATTTTCGAGGGCGCACCTGTTATTACGAATACGTCAGGATACTCATTGCTGCCGGAACCACCCGGTATAATCTTTACGCAGCCACAGCCCCCTCTGTCTCGCCGGCAGGAGCGGCTCCGGCCAGGCGCGGACCGGCAATTCGATACCTGTTTTTCCCCTCTCTTTTGGCCTGGTACATCGCCTCGTCTGCCAGCTGCAGCAGATCTTCCGCACTTTCGGCCATCAGCGGATACAAACTGACACCTATGCTGGTTTTCACATTCATGGAGATCCCCGAAACATCAAAACTTCTTTCGAAAGCCCTGAGAATCTTGTTCGCAATAATTGATATGTTGTTTACCCCTTTGACGTTAATGAACACTATCACAAATTCATCCCCACCAAACCGCGCCACCGTATCGCGCTCACGAACGCAGTGCAGCAGGCGGATCGCCACCTGCTTGAGCAGCACATCTCCCGCATCATGGCCATGAAGATCATTTACCGCCTTGAAACCGTCCAGATCCAGGAACATTACCGCGACAATTTCATTTTCGCGACGCCCTTCAACCAATGCCTGCTGAAGACGGTCCTCCAGCAGCAACCGGTTAGGCAACCCTGTGAGTGGATCATGGTTTGCCTGATGGCGGATCTGATCGCGCGAAACGGTCATTTCCTTTAAATTCACCGCCATCTGGTTAAACGTTTGAGAAAGAAGGCCGATTTCGTCATTGGAGGAAATTGGCACCTGATATTCCAGATTGCCGCGTCCCAACTCTTCCGCTCCTTTTTGCAGCGCACGGATCGGCCGTGACATGGAATGGGCCAGCCAGAGTGAAAAAATCATCCCAAAGGCAAAGGCAATTGCGCCTGCCGCCAGCAAGTCATTGCGCAGTTCAATCATTGGTGAATAGGCTTCCGAGGAGTCTGTCTTGACGACTACGCCCCAGGCGACCGCGGGGATATATCGCCAGGCAGCAACGACCTCCACACCGCGATAGTCGATGCTGATGCCCGAACCTGACTGGCCGGATGCGGCCAACTGAACCGGCACGCCACGCGTATCTCCGATTTTGATAACCGGGCCTGGCGTTGAATCCGAGGCATGACGCAAGGGGTTCAAAAAGTGAACCGAGTCACCGGTGCGTTTTCCAATCAGGGTCTCACCGCTTCCCCCCAATCCGGTTGTCGTCTGGATACGCTCGAAAAACCTGTTCAGATTGAGTTCAAAGACGATAATACCGGCAAATTTTCCCTTGAGGTCATTCAACGGGGCACTGGCAAACATGTAGTCCAGGGAAGTACCATTTTCCTGTTTGTGAAACACTTCGGTGAAATAGATCCCTTTTTGTCCTTCCCGGAGCAGAGCAGACACGGAATGGGTTTCTCTTTCAATATGCTCCATATCGTCCATGTCGTCGGAATAGAGCACCTTACCGTCGGGATTCAGAATATCAATATCGTTGATATGATGATCAGATGCGTACTTCACGGTTTGGATTTCGATCATCCTTCGTGCCGCAATGTAACGCGGGTTGCCCCTCTCCTCGTTCAGGGCGGCCAGAATGGGAGTATTGACCCGCAAGGCGACAAAATCCTGGGCCGTGATGAGGTCTATCCTGACCTGGTCGATATAACGCGTTATTTCGTTGGATTTCAACGTGGCCAGCTCTTCCAGATGCTTGATGGTTGCTTCCTGTATCCCGGTGGTCGCATGACGGTAAAGGTGCAAGGCGACGAAACCCATCGGGATGATGCTGAATATCATGAGGGCCAGGATCAACTTGGTTCTGATCGTCATAGCCAATAACTTCATAGGACCCCCTGACCCTGCGGTACTGAGTTACGAACACTATAAACAGGCAACAAGTTCAATCATCATGCCAATGCGGGCTCAAGGATTGCCTGAAAACCAGTGCCGCCGTTATTACAGCACGTTAGGCAGCAGGAGTATTTTATGAGTAACGAAGTGGATCCAAATCTGAGGTGTATTCTGAGATGGAAGTATCAAAATGAAACCGTTGCGGAGTTAGAGGAATGGAAATGGGTGGCGGGCAGACACTATTCTTTACTCGGGAGCAAAAATTGTTGCAGTTGCCGGAAAGGGGTGGTCGGGAACCTGCAACTCCTCGCTTCCGCCTCATGCTGCAAACGGGACGAGCGGAGAGATTACAGAATGAACTGCTGAAATTCCTCTGTGCAGACAAGCTTTTCAAGCGTGTCCAGCTGATTCGTGGCAAACAACCCCTTCATCTGATTGCGCATGAGCTGGACCGCAATGTGAGGTGGCATGGATTTATTGCCATGATTGTCGGTAGTCAAGGTACAATAGACATCGGCAGTCCCGGCTATCTGGGCACTACGCGGGATATCCCTGCTCTCAAGTCCGAGGGGATAGCCACTTCCGTCGCAACGTTCGTGATGGAGCCGTACAATCGTCAATGCAACCGGTGAGAGCACTTCCTTGTTTTTCAGGTATTCATATCCCTCCTGGGGATGACGTCTGAGCACCTCAATCTCCGCTTCGCTCAGCTTCCCGCTTTTGTTCAGGATCTTCTGCGGGACAAATATCTTGCCAAAGTCGTGAAGAATCGCACCGGTTCCAACATCCAACATCTCATCACGGGACAACGAATAGGATTCCGAATGCATCAGCAACGTCAGAGAGGCGACCTGCAAAGAGTGCACAAACGTGTAATAGTTGTGAGACATTACTGATTCCAGAGAGGTGACCGCGTTCGGATTGCTTGAGAGATACAGCATCAGGTTTTCAATAAGGCGCTTGGTGCGATCAAGGTCGGTGGACTTTTCGGGATTGGTGAAAATGTCGTTCACAAAGTTTATGGAAGTCTGATAAATCATCTTCCCCTTCGCCTTGGCGGTGAGGATATCGCTCTTTAGCAGCCGCTCGGCGCTTTCTTCCATGTGGCTCGTGATGACATCCATGTCGTTCTTGGAAACATACACGAACTCAACCCCATGCTTTGAAAGACGCTCATGGTCTCGTTCGCTGAAATCTCGCCCGCTGCTCTTGTAGAGGACATAGTTGCCGCCTGTTTTTATATAGAGCGCGACATCGGGAAAGATAACGGGTTCGATACTCTCGAGGGAGATTGGCACGAATATCTCTTTAATTTCCATTGCGCTAACTCCGGACGCGATCGTTGATTTCTTATCCATTATTCCTTCAGTTGCTGCCATATCATGCTCTGCAAACCTGACATGCCGCAGTGCAGCAAAGAGCCAGACATGTGACGTTCCCGATTATATCACTGTTCATGTTTTCTTCCAGCAGGTGTTTATTTATTGTTCCGTGGTATAAACCGGCTCACGGAACGGATGTTGCAACACAGAATACACTCTTTTTCTTTTTCTGGCTCTTTTTGTGTTCATGAATTATCGATGCATTGAAATAATTACTTGTTTCCGCAAACAGCGACCCGGATGACCGGTTGCACATGTTCAGCATTCTGTTACCATCTCTTATCGCAATCCATGACAGGAGGAATCTCATCATGTCCACTCGCAGAATAGCAAAAATATTCAAAAGTCGTCCCACTATCGAAGGAGCCGGTGTCCATCTTAAACGGGCTTTCGGCTATTCTCAGGTGCCGCAGTTCGACCCGTTTCTGATGCTTGACGACTTCCACACATCCAACCCGGACGAATATCTGGCCGGTTTCCCCTGGCATCCCCATCGGGGTATCGAAACCATTACCTATGTGCTGGAGGGTGTGGTGGAGCATGGCGACAGCATGGGCAACAAGGGAAGCATCGGTGCAGGCGATGTTCAGTGGATGACAGCGGGGAGCGGCATTATCCACCAGGAGATGCCACAGCTGAGCCCCACCGGCACGATGTGGGGATTCCAGTTCTGGGCCAATCTGCCTGCGTCCCAAAAGATGATGGCGCCCCGCTACCGTGATGTAACTGCCAGCGACATCCCTGAAGTAAAGCTGGATAACGGCGTAACTGCCAAAGTCATTGCCGGTACGATCGGCGGAGTGAAGGGACCGGTGGGAGATATCGTGATCGAGCCGGAAATGTTCGACATCAGCGTCCCGCCCGCAACCGTGTTTTCCCATCAGCTGCCATCAGGACATACCGCCTTCGCCTATATCCTGTCAGGCGAGGGGTATTTTGACGATCAGCGGGATGCCTATGCCTATGAGATGGTTGGTCACGGCTGGTCGGACACTGAGCGTCGCTGCCTCTGTGCGCCTGAAACCGTGGTGCTGTTCGAGCATAGCGGAGCTGCGGTTATGGTAACGACAACCGACAAGCCGGTGCGCTTCCTGTTTGTTTCCGGCAAGCCGCTGGGGGAACCGGTGGCCTGGTACGGCCCGATTGTGATGAATACTCAGGAAGAACTGCGGGTTGCATTTGAGGAGTACCAGAACGGAACGTTTGTAAAGTAGGTCAAGGCCGGAAACGGTTTATTTTGCCCTGGCTGTATCAGCTGTAGAAGTAGGCGCCCATGGCACCCCACCCCAGTGCAGCAACGGTAACCAGGATACAGAGCAATGCCAAAGCCCGGTCGAAGAGGCTTTCGCGTCTTCGTTCGTTGTACCCTAACAGTGCGCCCACAATGACCCCACCGATAATACCGCCGCCATGCCCCCAGTTATTGATCCCCGGGAATATCAGGCCAAACATGAAAAGGCTGATCACCCAACCGCTCACCTCGCGATACACCGAGCTTCCATAGGCACCGCCCCTGCTTTTCCCATAGTAGAGCAGGGAGCCGATCAGGCTGCAAACGGCAGCCGAGGCGCCGATAGTGAACGGCACTCCGGCCAGATAAGAAACAACATACCCCAAAACGCCGCCAACTGTATAAATAGTAAACATGCGGCTTGTGCCGTACTCGTTGGACACCCATGGTGCTATCTGTTTCAGGGCCATCATGTTGAAAATTATATGAAGAATACCGCCGTGCAGATAATTGGCACTGATCAATGTCCAATACCGGCCAAAATGGTCGATCGGGTAGGTACCGGTCGCACCTAACAACATAAGTGATGCCTGTCCGGGAGAGAGAAAACCACCGGAGCCGCTTGTCACGAGCGAGAGCGCAAAATAAAGCACGTTGGCCGTGATGAGGGCTTTTACCAACCAATCTCCGTCCATTGCTCCACGTGTCCAGTTCATAAACTGCCACCACGACGCAGAGCGGGAGGCACCGCACCATGAACAGATAGTCTCCTCGCTCCCTATCAGACGCCTGCAACGCGGACAGAGAATAGCCCGTTGTGCCATCAGAATACCTCGCAACTGCCTTATCTACTGATTTACCTGCTAAAGCGGTTTACCATACTCCAGCACTCCCTGAGTGTCAAAGGCTCACAATAAAAGTGGGTTGCACAACTTGCATCATGCAACCCACTTCCTACGTTACCACACAAATCCCCAACTGACCAGATCAGGCACCCGTACTAATTTCTTCCAGATTGCTGATCGTTTCATCCAACTCCCTGTTGAGTTTTCTCAACTCGTCATTAGTATACACGTTGGTTCCTCGCCCAATTTCCTTCTTAATCCTCTCGATTCTCTGCTGGAGAGTATCCACCTGATCCTTGCAGTTCATAGCAACCAGCAGACATTCATCCTTGCCCCTCTGCTGCTCGATCAATCTATCCATTGCAGCTTCATCAGCAAGTACCGGCACTGCAAACATCATGAGCGCAGACGCCAATAGTGTAATTCTTCCGACTATGCATTTCATGGCAAACCTCCTAGGATATATTTGCTTAACTCTTTACTACTGAGGCTACAATAGCCGATTTTAAAAATAATTGCAATTGATTTTCATTATCATTATATGGCCGATTCGACAAAGCAAACATTCGTACTCACTCTCCCCACCACTATTGCGCGAAAATGTATTTGTAATAATCATGCATGTGGGTTACCATTGGCAAAGGATAATATAGTTTCGTTTATCGAAAGTTGAAAGGGGAGGTGCGTTGTGACACCGGACATGGTTTCAGGCATAACTCAATCACTCCCGCAAGCCCCGAATACGAAGTTAGGTCATTCATCCAAAGAGGATAAGGCGACTCCCCCTCCCAATGCTGCAGCTGCCTCAACAAAGGACACCACGTCGATACCTGACGACAAAGTCACTCTGTCAAAGCAGTTGCAACAGCCAAAACCAGAGACAAAAAAGGAAGAAGCAAAAAAGGAAGAAGCGAATACAAACAACGAGAAGTCCAACAGGGCTATAGCCAAGGCCCAGTTTGTCTATGATCTGAAAGGCGATTTGAGTATCCGGTACATGGATACCGCCGACAGGGTTATTTATCAGGTACCTTCGGAGCTTATGATTTTTTTGAGGGAAGCTGCTGCGAAGTCTGAGGCATCGGTGGATATGAAAATTTAAGTTCCAGGTTTTATATATGTAAGAGCGCAGGACAAAAAAAGGAAGCCGGTAAAAGGGCTTCCTTTTTTGTGTAGTTTGTCATTTGCGGGCTATTGCCTGCCTACTGATATGAGCTCACCGCAGAGTATGCTTGTTCAGCCTTTATTTGCGTCTCATTTTTTCTGCTATCAGACTTGTCCCTTGCCGACTCCTGCTGCTCATCCGCCTTATTTGAAGCTTCCTTGGCGGCAACATTCTTATCATCAGCCATCTTCAAGGCTTGAGCAGAAATAGTAATCGTATCTGTCTGCACAAGTTTTGCGACCTTCTCTGCGTCTTGTGAAACTTGAGGCGCGGAGCTCTGGAGATCTGTTTTAACCTGGGGGTTAACCTGTATAGGACTCGCCAACACACTGTTCGGTGATAAAGCCGCCATAGCCATTGGGTCCCACCTCCTCAAAATCTATTCACCATCCAAACCTATGAGTTCCATTCTCTGCTTATACAATACGTTATGCAAGATAATTATTATTTCAAGCGCCCGCGCCACTATTTGCGACAAGTACGCTGCTCTGAAAATTTCACTCCATTTTGTTGGCATGCAAGGTGCAAATATCAGTTTTATTCCTGGGTATATTTGGCCCAAAGCACTTTCAGATAATCGCCCGCAAATCAGAATAGAGAGCCGACGTTCATGCCGATACATAACGAGAATGACGCCATATCCATCCTGTATGTGGAGGATGAGCAGGATGCCAGGGACACTCTGCTCTCAATCCTTGAGACAAGATTTCCGGAAGAGCGTTTCCATACGGCAGGCAACGGCTTGCAAGGTGTACAGCTGTTCCGCTCGCTTCGGCCCGCCATTGTTATTACCGACATAAGCATGCCGGAACTGGATGGGCTCAGCATGGCGGCCGAGATAAAATCAATCTGCCCGGAAACCATAATCATCGCGGTGACGGCTTCGTCCGAAACCAGGGATCTTCTCCAGGCTATCGACATAGGTGTAAACCATTACGTACTGAAACCACTTGATATTGGTCGAATTTCCACGGTGCTGGGCCAGGCGATTGTAACAGTCAGGAAAGATCAGCAACTTCATGCGCGGTATGAACAAATCAACGAGCTTAATGCCGCGCTTACAGCACGAACCCGGGAGTTGGAAGCGGCAAACCATGATCTGGAGGCGTTCAACCACACCGTAGCCCATGACCTGCGGACCCCCTTGATGAGCATCGGCGGATTTTCAAAATACATTCTCGATTCGCTTGCTGAAGGCCTCGATGACAAACACAAAGAGTGCCTGCACGTGATCTACAAAGAAACCATACGCATGGGCAACATTATCGAGGCCATGCTCGAATTTTCCAGTTACTCTCGAAAAGAAATTGAAAAAGAGGTGGCAGACCTCAGCAGCATCGCTAACGAGGTCAGATACAGCCTGCTCCTGCGGGAGCCCCACCGCAAGGCGTCTTTTAGTATTGCGGAGGGAGTAACAGGTTTGTGCGACCCGGTTCTACTGGGGATTGTTATCGAAAATATGCTCACAAATGCCTGGAAATATTCGTCAAAGAAGGAAAATGCCTGCATCGAATTCGGTACTACGAACAAGGATAATAAGCTCGTCTACTTTGTCAGGGATAATGGCGTCGGATTTGACAAACATGAGGCGGAACACCTTTTTGCCCCCTTTCAGCGTTTCCAGCACGATAACGACACTGAAGGCTTCGGAATCGGCCTGGCGACCGCAAGCCGGGTCATCCAGCGACACGGCGGTAAAATATGGGCTGAGGGGAAAAGAAATGAAGGAGCAACGTTCTACTTTACGCTCTGAAATTACCGGGGGCGCTTTCCGAGTCACGCCGACGAGGACCGGACAATGCGCCTGCAATTCATCTCAGGCAAATCTGCAACGTACGTGTCACCTGCAACAAAAGTTTCTACCAACCTCGTGACAAGCAGTATGCGACTTTCGACATAAGAGTGGTACTCCAACATTCCATACAGGAGGAGTAAATGATGATAACTCTAAGGGTGAACGGCACAAAATTGCAGGCTGACGTTGGAATGGATACCCCGCTTCTGTGGGTGTTGCGGGACCACCTTCGATTAACCGGCACAAAGTTCGGCTGCGGTGCGGGATTGTGCGGCGCCTGCACGGTGCTGATTGATGGCAAGCCACATCGCTCCTGCATAACACCGGTGAAAGATGTGCAAGGCAAGTCCATCACCACCATCGAAGGAATTCCGGAGAATCATCCGCTCATACAGGCCTGGCTTGCCGAGGAAGTCTCACAGTGCGGCTACTGTCAGCCAGGGCAGATTATCTCCGCCGTAGCATTGCTGGCACAGACACCGAAACCGAACGATACAGACATTGACCGGGCCATGACCGGCAACCTTTGCCGCTGCGGGACCTACGGCCGAATCCGCAGGGCGATCCATGTTGCCAGCGCCAATAAAACCTCCAAAAGGGGGAAACAACCATGAGCAGAGGATCCGAAATGACTCGCCGACAATTCATCAAGACCGGTGCAATGATCGGGGGCGGCCTTGTGCTGGCCTGCCATCTTCCCTTTGGACGCCGCGATTCAGAGGCAGCCTCTGAAGAGGTGTTTGCGCCCAACGCTTTCCTGCGCATAGGCAGGGACAACAGTGTAACCGTAATCGTCAACAAATCGGAAATGGGCCAGGGAGTGTATACCTCGCTTCCCATGCTGGTAGCGGAAGAGCTCTGCTGCGACTGGAAAAAAGTCAAATTCAGGCCTTCTCCGGTAGCACCGGAATACAACCATGCCCAGTTCGGGCCGATCATGGTCACCGGAGGCAGCTCCAGTGTGCGTTCCGAATGGGAGCGTCTGTCCTTGGCAGGCGCTGCTGCGCGCGAAATGCTGGTAACAGCGGCTGCACAGGCATGGCAGGTAGATCCGTCCCTGTGCCGGGCTGAAAACGGCATCGTCATCAGTCCTTCAGGTGCGCGCCTTTCCTTCGGTGCCCTGGCGGACAAAGCCGCCTTGTTGCCGGTTCCGAAGCAGCCGAAACTGAAGTCGGCCAAAAAGAACCTGCTCGGAACCCCTGCCAAGCGCCTGGACAGTCCGGCCAAGGTAAACGGCAGCGCCATCTTCGGCATTGATGTCCACGAGCCCGGCATGCTGACCGCCGTAATCGCGCGCCCGCCGGTTTTTGGCGGCAAAGTGGCCCATTTTAATGCGGACACGGCCAAAGCGCACCCCGGAGTCCGTGCCGTGGTTGCCGTGGAGGCCGGAATTGCCGTGGCAGCCGATGATTTCTGGCAGGCGCTGAAGGGGCGCGATCTGCTGGAGATTACCTGGGATGAGGGAAAGTGGGCCGGCATCTCCACCCCGCTCATGCACGAGCAATACGCGCACCTGGCCACTACAACCGGTCTGATCGCGCGCAAGGATGGCGATGCGCCGACTGTGCTGGCAAAGAGTCATGAGAGGGTCGAGGCCGTCTTCACCGTTCCGTACCTGGCCCATGCCACCATGGAACCACTCAACTGCTTCGTGGACCTGAAAAGCGACAGCTGCTTGATCCGCACCGGCAGCCAGTTCCAGACTGTTGACCGGGCAGCAGCGGCACGGATTACCGGCCTAAAACCGGAGCAGATCACCTTTGAAACCACCTTTCTGGGAGGCGGCTTCGGGCGAAGGGCCTGTACCGGTTCGGATTTTGTGAGTGAAGCGGTCCAGGTTGCCAAGGCTGTCGGGCAGCCGATTAAGGTAATCCGCACCCGCGAGGATGACATGCGGGCCGGCTACTATCGCCCCATGTGGTACGACCGGGTGGAAGCGTGCCTGGACAAGAAGGGGTATCCGCTGGCATGGCACCACCGCATCGTCGGGCAGTCAATCATCGCAGGCACACCGTTCGAATCGGCCATGGTCAAGGAAGGAATCGACAACACCTCCGTGGAAGGCGCCTCCGACACCCCCTATGACATTCCCAACCTGCAGATTGAGTTGCATAGTCCGGCCAACGGCGTACCGGTGCTCTGGTGGCGCTCGGTGGGTCACTCGCACACCGCGTTCGTCATGGAAAGCCTGCTGGATGACCTGGCTCACAAGGCGGGCAAGGATCCGTACCAGTACCGCCGCACGCTGTTGGCCAAACACCCGCGCAACCTGAAAGTACTGCAGACCGCCGCCGAAAAATCCGGATGGGGCAAGCCGTTGCCGAAAGGGCGCGGACGCGGCATCGCGGTACATGAGTCATTCGGCAGTTTCGTTGCCCAGGTTGCCGAAGTATCGCTGGACAAAAAAGGCGGCATCAAGGTGCATCGAGTGGTCTGCGCCGTGGATTGCGGGAGGATCGTCAATCCTGACACCATCAAGGCCCAGATGGAGTCAGGCATCATCTTCGGGCTTTCCGCCGCCCTGTACGGGGCAATCACCCTTCAGAACGGCCGGGTGGAACAGGGCAATTACGACAGCTACCCGCTGGTACGCATGGCGGCAGCACCGAAGATCGAAGTGCACATCGTAGCCAGCAATGAGGCACCGGGAGGAGTCGGAGAGCCGGGTGTTCCCCCCATCGCTCCGGCGGTGGCCAATGCCCTCTTTGCACTTTCGGGGACCAGAGTACGGACGCTCCCGATGACCCCGGAAGCGATCAAAACGGCAATGAAGAAATGAAACAGCACCATAGCATTAGCCCAAAACCTGTTTTTAGCCTCAAGATTACTTCACGATTACTCAAGATTTTAGTCTCTAATGCTTTAAATTCATGAGGTAATCACGAGGTAATCATGAGGCTGAAATCTGGTTCTGATGTATCCTGACTGAAACAAGGGATCTAATAATGACCGACTTGGAACTGTATGAGGAAATGGTGTGTCTGACCCGCACAGGCGTGCCGTTTGTACTGGCAACCGTGGTGGCCAGCAGCGGTTCGTCCCCGCGCAAGCCGGGCGCAAAAATGCTGGTTCGGAGTGACGGCAGCGCCATCGGCACGGTCGGAGGGGGCCGGGTGGAAAGCGAAACCATCGAAGCAGCGCTGCAGTCTCTTTCCTCCGGCGAGCCAATAACGCTGGAGTTTGTTCTGACCGAAGAGAACGGCTTCGCCTGCGGCGGACGCATGTCGGTGTTTGTTGAGCCACGGGAAAGCCGGCCACTGGTGGTCATGTTCGGCGCCGGCCATGTCGGCAGGGCGGTAACCCGCCTTGCCCACGACTGCGGTTTTCGTGTCGTGGTGGTTGACGAACGCCCGGAATGCGCTGTGGGCCAGCTGCTCCCCGGAGCCGATGAAATTCATTGCTGTCCGGTAATGGACTTTTTTGACCGGTTGACCCTGGAGCGGGAAAGCTCCGTCATTATCGCCACCACCGGGCATCTGCACGATTTTGCCGCAGTGCGGGGAAGTCTCGCTACGGAGTCCGGTTTCATCGGACTGCTGGGCAGCCGTCGCAAACGGGAAGCGCTGATGATGGCACTGACGGAAGAGGACTATGCTACCGGCCAGCGTGAGCGGGTCATTAGCCCGGTCGGACTCGATATCGGCGCGCAAACTCCTGAAGAGATTGCGGTCAGTATCGTCGCCCAGTTGATCAAACGGAAGAGGCAGCCATGAACCGGGGCGTTTCCGCAATAGTGCTGGCAGCCGGCAAGTCACGCCGGATGGG
>Ga0172380_10004700_pt1 | contig 17281 bp, 17 predicted proteins | sample Leawe162metaG_FD_119747 | JGI IMG/M metagenome (GOLD analysis project Ga0172380, IMG submission 119747) | Leachate microbial communities from a municipal landfill in Southern Ontario, Canada - Leachate well 162 metaG | ecosystem: Engineered > Solid waste > Landfill > Unclassified | place...
CTGCATCTCTACAACGAAAAACGGCGTCAGTGGGAAACTTGGCGCCGTTTCTTTTGAAAGATTTTGCTTAACAACCATCACCGAACGTGAATATCAGGCCATCAAATTGGTTGAGCACACTCAACTGCGCGCAAAAATCACCGGCGAACTGGTATCGCACGATTGACCGGATCACTCCGACTCTCGCAATGAGGCAGAAGCTTTTGATTCCCGATATCAAGGGTGAGGCTCATATCGTTTTCGAGGGCGGGAAACTGTATCCGCACCACAATCTTTACTACGTTACGTCCGAAGCATGGGACTTGCGGGCATTGCAGGCCGTGATGCTTTCAGCCGTCACCCGACTTTTTATTGCAACCTACTCAACCAAGATGCGCGGCGGATTCCTACGCTTCCAAGCGCAGTATCTGCGCCGCATCCGCATCCCGCTGTGGAAGGATGTGCCCAAGACGTTACGGGTAGAGCTGGCGGAGGCTGCCACGAAGCGGGATTTGCAGGCGTGCAACTGTGCAGTATTCAAGCTGTACGGCTTGAACCACGAAGAACGATCCGCCCTTGGCGGCAATGGAGAATAAATGGCTCTTGATCTTGTCGATTACGAACGAAAGGCTCATGAGGCCGTGCAGGCTTTTTGGGGGAACCGGGAAGCCGCGAAACAGAAACAAATCGACTCAGGTAAAGCTGATCAAGGCGAGCGGGCAGGCGTGACTGGGGGCAAGAACATGGATGGTTTCATGGCCTTAATACGCGATATTGTGCGTACCAACGGGCTGGCTCATGCTCAGATTCACCAGAGCAAGGGCATGTTGACGTTGCCCGGCTACTTTCGCCCGACAAAGCTGTGGGATATTCTGGTTATTCACAAGGGCGAGTTGATCGCGTCCGTCGAGCTAAAAAGCCAAGTTGGCCCATCGTTCGGCAACAACTTCAACAACCGCACCGAGGAAGCCATCGGCACGGCGCACGATTTTTGGACGGCCTACCGTGAAGGGGCGTTTGGCAAACGTCCGCGTCCTTTCGTCGGGTGGCTGATAATGGTCGAGGATGCCCCGGAGTCCAGATCGCCAGTCAAGGATACCTCACCACATTTCCCCGTCTTCGAGGAATTCAAGGGCGCATCGTATCTCAAGCGCTATGACCTGCTATGTCAGAAATTGGTGCAGGAGCAGCTTTACACGACCGCCACCCTCATCATGTCGCCACGCAGTGCTGCCACAACGGGTGAGTTCTCGGAAATGTCTGCGATGACTGGCCTCAGAACGTTTGTCACTACGCTTGCTGGTCATATCGCTGCGGAATCGGCTCGGGTAAAGACCGGTTTCAGGAAAGAACTCGTGAGTGACCGTTCGAAAAACAGGAAAGAACTCGTGAGTGACCGTTCGAAAAAGTTGAAAGTGGACATCCGCACCGACATAATTCCCGAAATTAGCCCACGTTAAAATCCGAAGCGAAACACAAGATATTTTTTCAGGTAACGACATGTTAATCGGCGTCCCCAAGGAAATAAAAATCCACGAATACCGCGTCGGCGTCACGCCGGCGGGCGTCCGCGCGCTGACGCAAGCAGGGTGCGAGGTGTTGGTGGAAACCCACGCCGGCCAACGCATCGGCTTTTCCGATGCGATGTATGAGGCCGCAGGCGCGCAAATCGCGCACTCCGCTGCGCAAGTCTATGCCTGCCCGCTGATTGTGAAGGTCAAGGAACCGCAGATGGCGGAACTTTCCTTGCTGCACGAGGGGCAGGTGCTGTTCACTTACTTTCATCTCGCGGCTGCGCCGGAATTGACGGCGCGCCTGCTGGAGCGCCGCATCGTCGCCATCGCCTACGAAACCGTGACCGATGCAGAAGGCGCATTGCCGCTGCTCACGCCGATGTCGGAGGTGGCCGGGCGGATCAGCATCCAGGCCGGTGCGACGGCGCTGCAATTAGCCAACGGCGGCAGCGGCGTATTGCTGGGCGGCGTGCCGGGCGTGGCGCCGGCCAGGGTGGTGGTGCTGGGCGCCGGCACGGTGGGGACGCAGGCAGCCCGGATGGCGCTGGGCGCCGGCGCCGACGTGACGATACTCGACGTTAACGCCAACCGTTTGCGCTATCTCGACGACCTGTTCGGCCCGCACCTGAAAACGCGCTTCTCCGAGGCGCAGGCCATTGATGAACTGGTGCGCGACGCGGATTTGCTGGTAGGGTCGATATTGATCCCCGGCAAATCCGCACCGAAACTGGTGACGCGGGAGGCCGTGCGCGCGATGCGCCCCGGCTCGGTGCTGGTGGATGTGGCGATAGACCAGGGCGGCTGCGCGGAAACCTCGCGCCCCACCACCCACGCAGCCCCGACTTACGTCGAGGAAGGCGTCGTGCATTATTGTGTCACCAACATGCCGGCAGCCTGCGCGCGCACTTCGACGCAAGCGCTGACCAACGCCACCTTGCCTTACGCGCTGCTGCTGGCCAGGCAAGGCTGGCAATCGGCGCTACGCGACCATGCCGGCTTGCGTAACGGCCTAAATCTGTGCGGCGGCGCGGTGACTTATGAGCGTGTGGCGGAAGATTTGGGTTATCCTTATTTACCGGCGGAACAAGCGTTGGTTTGATATGCCTTGCGCGGTGGAAATTGTCCGAATTGGATAGTCTCCTGCGGGATGCAATGCAAGGCGCAAAGTGCGCCGTGTGGAAATGAGCACACAAGCAATTTGCAACGCGGCAGTAGTCGTAGGGTGGATAAGCGTAGCGCATCCACCATGCCGACGCAATAAAGGTGGATGCGCTACGCTTATCCACCCTACATTTTTTGAGAACAACTTTACCCTGGAACGATTGCCGACATGCCTACCTTGACCGGGCGCTTTGCAATGCTCTATATTTGCCCGTCCGATTTGTCAGGTTGAGAGCGTTCAAATGGGGCATTCCTGGCTTTCCAAGTTATTTGGCAAACATCCGCAGCCAAGCGCGCCGCCTGATATTGCTCTTGCGAGGGCATTGCTTGAACAAGGGCGCGCGCAGGAGGCCGAATCGCGTGCGCGTGCATTATTGCTGGGTGATCCAGGTTGCGTCGAAGCGCGCTGCATTTTGAGTTCGGCCTTGACCTTGCAGTGTCGTTTTGCCGAGGCGGAGCAAGTGATCCGCCCGGTGCTGGACATCGAACCGCAATGCCCCGATGCGCTTGTCGGCTTGGCGCATACCCTGCTGTTTCGCGGCATGTATGGCGAAGCCGGCGGTTATTATGCCGAGGCTTTGCGGCTTGATCCGGGGCGCCCGGAAGCGATTATCTACCTTGCTCTGCTTGGCGTCGCCTCCCCGCAACTACTGAGCGCGGTTCGGCATTACGAGGAACGCTTGGCGCGCCAACCCGATTCCTATATCGCACGGACGCGGCTCGGCGCCGGCTATCAGGCGCTGGGCGATTTCGGCGCGGCCATGAGTCAGCATCAGGCGGCGAGCAATCTCCAGCCCGGACTGGCCGGGCCGCTGGCCAGCCTGGGTGTGCTTTACGGCGCCCAGGGCTGCCCGGAAGAGTCCATAGCGTTGTTCCGCAAGGCGCTGGATATTGCCGACAATCCACTTTGGCAAAACACCTATCTTTTCTTCCTGCAATACGACGAATCCGACTCGGGTGTCGAGGTGTTGAACCAGCATGCCCGCTGGGGCAAGCGCCATGCAGCGTTGGCGCGTATCTGGAAGCGCACGGAAAACCCGTCCGATCCCGAGCGCAAGCTGAGGATAGGTTTCCTGTCGGGCGATTTTTTCAGGCATCCCGTTGCGCATTTTTTCGAGCCGATACTTAGCCGGTTAGACCGCACTCAATTCGAGGTTTTCTGCTACGCCAACGTATTAAAGCCTGACGATGTGACCGACCGCCTCATGGCGCTCAGTTTCGCTTGGCGCGATGTGACGAAGATGTCGGATGCCGCCGTTTGCCGGTGCATTGAGGATGACGGCATCGATATCCTGATCGATCTCTCGGGACACACCAAGGGGAATCGGCTGCAAGTCCTGGCGCACAAGCCCGCTCCGTTGCAAATCACTTATCTGGGCTACCCCTGCACCACCGGGCTGGCTGCGGTGGATTACCGGCTCACCGACGCGATTAGCGATCCGCCCGGAATGACGGACAATCATTACACGGAAAAGCTGCTGCGGCTCGACGGTTGCTTTCTGACTTATCTGCCCCCGGCGGATGCTCCCGCCGTGAGCATCGCGCCGTCACGGCATAAAGGCTACATCACCTTCGGCTCGTTTAACAACATCAGCAAGGTCAATCGCCGCACCATCCGCCTGTGGGCGGACGTGCTGCACGCCGTGCCGGGGAGCCGTATCGTCGTGAAGCATTTCGCCACATCCTACCCCATCGCGCGCGAACGGATTTTGCAGGCATTCGCTGCCTGCGGCATAGCGTCCGAGCGGGTGGAATTGCTGTCTGCCCACCCGGACATCAACGGCCACCTCGATTTATACCGCGAAATCGACATTGCGCTGGACTCGTTTCCCTACAACGGCACGACCACAACCTGCGAGGCAATCTGGATGGGCGTTCCCGTCATCACCCGCGTTGGTGAAAAACATGCCGCACGGGTAGGCGCCACGCTGCTTACCAGCCTGGGTTTCAGTGCATGGGTCGCCGCCGACGATGAAGAATTCGTCCGCGCTGCGGTGCAGTTATCCGCCGACCTCGACGGTTTGCAGGCATTGCGGCTTGCACTGCGCGACCACATGCTGGCATCCCCCTTGCTCGACGGCGCCAGGTTCACGTCAGGGCTGGAAAAGGCGCTGCGGAAAATATGGCGCGATTGGTGCGTGAACGGCTGATCCCGGCGGCTACTTCCACACCTCGACATTGAGGCTAATGGGTACGCCTTTAACGGTGAAATCGCTGGTGTCGTTGAACAGGCCGAAAGACTCGACCCGCTTCATGCGGGAAAACCCGGTTGTGCGCAGCAAATCGACCATGAGGTCCATGTTCAACCCGACATAGTGGAAATCGTTGGCATCGACTTGACCACCGAAGATGATGCGCATGACATGGAAGCGCTCGTCCAATGACAAAGTCTTGTCGAGAAACAGGCGGCACAGTACGTCCATATCCGGCACGGAAATCATCAGCCGTCCGTCGTCCCTCAGAATACGCCGCAACTCAAGCAGCGTATTGACCATCTTGGCTTGCGGAATATGTTCAAGCACATGGCTGGCATAAATATCCTTGAAGATGTTGTTGCCAAACTTGCTCAAATCGGTGACGCAGCCGATAAAATCCACTTCCGGCCTGGGTTCGATGTCGAGAATTTTCCAACCGTCCTTCTTCTGCTGTCCACCGATATGCAGGCGCAACACGTTGTCATCCGGATTCTGCCCAAGTGTTTTATTTTTCAACAAGTCAAATAATTTCATGGGTTAAGCCGCCCGGCAGGTCTGGATGGAATAAGTTTGATTATCCGATTCATCGTGGATTGGCTCCCGGTTTTTCAGGAAATCATCATAGGTCAACGCCAAGCCGCTGTTCAGGCTGGTTTTATATTTCCATCCTAACAGATTGATCCTGGAAACATCCATTACTTTACGCAGGGTTCCGTCCGGCCTAGAGGCGTCTTGAACAAATTTTCCCTTATAGCCGACCGCAGCGGCGATTTGTTCCGCCAACGCCCGGATGGTCAGGTCTACGCCCGTGCCTATGTTGATTAACGGGCATTGCGTGGGTTCGACCAGAACGTTGTAGCGCTCATCATCCAATGCGGCCAGGAATACCAACGCATGTGCCAGATCGTCCACGTACAGAAATTCGCGCAGCGGCGCGCCGCTACCCCATAATACCACCTCAGCCGCACCGGACGTTTTTGCTTCGTGCATTTTGCGCATCAGCGCGGGCAGGACATGGGCATTGTCCGGGTCATAGTTGTCGCCCGGGCCATACAAATTGGTCGGCATGGCCGCCAGCCACTTTGTGCCATATTGGCGGTTGTACGACCAGCACATTTCAATGCCGGCGATTTTCGCCAGCGCATAAGGTCTGTTGGTCGCTTCCAGCGGGCCGGTGAGCAGATAGGCTTCCTTGATCGGTTGCGGGCAATCGCGCGGGTAGATGCACGAGCTGCCCAGGAAGATCAGCCGTTCCACGCCAACCGCATGAGCGGCGCGGCAGATGTTGGCTTCGATAAACAAATTGTTCATCAGAAAATCCACCGGATAGGTGTTGTTGGCATGAATGCCGCCGACTTTCGCCGCCGCCAGAAACACGATCCGGGGCTGCTCCAGCTCGAAGTATCGTTGCGTGGCGCCGGGATCTTGCAAATCCAGTTCGGCATGGCTGCGGGTCGTGAGGTTACGATAACCTTGCCGCCGCAGTTCGCGCTCAATCGCGCTGCCGGCCAAGCCGCGATGGCCGGCAATGTAGATTTTGCTGTTTTTGTTCATAGAAACTGTCCAATAATTATTTCCCGATTCATGCTTGTATCGCGGCTCCCTCCCCTTCAAGGGGAGGGCTGGGGTGGGGATGGGGTAAATGCGATCCGGCATTTAGACTCTTCAATGCAAAGCTGTCCGAATATGGCATCGCTCCCCTGCGTCAGGCTGGTTGCCGACCACAAAAGCGTTGCTACAAACGATTTTCTGCCCAAACCACCCCAACCCTCCCCTTGAAGGGGAGGGAGCGTCAATGCTAGCGACTTGCACCACAAAGGGAAGTAAATATTGGACAGTTTCATAGCTGCGCTGCTTATTCGTGGCTGTCGTAAGCGGTAAACCCATGCTGTTTGGCGAGTTCGTCACGCTTGGCGCTCTTGAAGTCTTCGCGCACCATTTCGGCCACCAGTTCGTGGAAAGTGATTCTGGGCGTCCAACCGAGCTTTTGCTTTGCCTTGGTCGGGTCGCCCAGGAGCGTTTCCACCTCGGTGGGGCGGAAGTAGCGCGGATCAACCCGAACAATGCATTTGCCGGCGGCGTCATAGCCTTTTTCGTCCACCCCGCTGCCTTGCCATTCGATGCCGATGTCCAGTTCGTTTGCCGCAATTTCGACAAACCGGCGCACGCTGTAATGCACACCCGAGGCAATGACGAAATCTTCCGGTTGCTCCTGTTGCAGCATCAGCCATTGCATTTCGACGTAGTCCTTGGCATGTCCCCAATCCCGCTGGGCGTCGAGATTGCCGAGATAGAGGCAATCCTGCACGCCGAGCTTGATGCGCGCCAAGGCGCGGGTGATCTTGCGCGTGACGAAGGTTTCGCCGCGCACCGGCGATTCATGATTGAACAATATGCCGTTGCAGGCATAGATACCGTAAGCCTCGCGGTAATTGACGGTGATCCAGTAGGCGTAGAGCTTGGCCACCGCATAGGGGCTGCGCGGATAGAACGGCGTGGTTTCCTTTTGCGGCGTTTCCTGCACCAAGCCGTATAGCTCGGAGGTGGATGCCTGGTAAAAGCGGGTTTTCTTTTCCAGCCCCAAGATGCGGATGGCTTCGAGGATGCGCAACGTGCCTATGCCGTCGGCGTTGGCGGTGTATTCCGGCGTATCGAAAGACACCGCGACGTGGCTCATCGCGGCCAGGTTGTAAATTTCGTCCGGCTGCACCTGCTGGATGATGCGAATCAGGTTGCCGGAATCGGTCATGTCGCCATAATGCAGAATGAAATGACAGTTGCCTATATGGGGGTCTTGATACAGGTGGTCTATGCGATCCGTATTGGATAACGAGGCACGGCGCGCGATTCCATGCACGACATAGCCCTTGCCGAGCAGCAATTCGGCGAGATAGGCGCCGTCCTGCCCGGTGATGCCGGTGATCAGCGCAATTTTACCGGCGTGGCTCATTTCATTTTCTCTCTGCCGTAATGATCTTCGAAACGTTGGATGTCGTCTTCGCCCAAATAATCGCCGACCTGGACTTCGACAATGTGCAGCGGCTCGCTACCGCGATTTTCCAGGCGGTGCTTCATGCCTATCGGGATGTAGGTGCTCTGGTTCTTCTGCACAGTAATCACCTCATCGCCGTGGATGACGGTTGCGGCGCCGGACACCACCACCCAGTGCTCGGAGCGCCGGCTATGGCTTTGCAGGCTGAGTTGCGCACCGGGTGCGACTTCGATGCGCTTGATCTTGAAACCGTTCCTGGCTCCTTCCAGCACGGTGTAGCTGCCCCAGGGGCGGTTGACCTTGGCATGATGGACATGTTCCGTCGCGCCGCGTTGTTGCAAGACATCGACCACTTCCCGCACCTGCTGGGTTTGGTCGCTTTTCGAGATCAGCACGGCGTCGGCAGTCTCGACGATGCACAGGTCTTCCACGCCGATGGCGGCGACCAGCCGTTTTTCGGCGCGAATCAAGCTGTTTTTGCAGCCCAGCGCGATGACGTTGCCTTGCAGGACGTTGTCGTTTTCGTCTTTTTTGGAAATCTCATGCACCGCTTGCCAACTGCCGACATCGTGCCAGCCGATGTCGCAGGGAATCAGGCCGACATGGCTGGATTTTTCCAGCACGCCGTAATCAATGGAAATGGCGGGCATGGAAGGAAAATGCTTTTCCACCGCTTGCTGGAACGTCCCTGCGGCACGGCTTTCCGCGATGATGTTCTGGATCACTTGATGCACTGCGGGCAAATGCCGCCGTATCTCCGCGAGTATCACAGACGCGCGCCAGACGAACATCCCGGAATTCCAGAAGTATCCCCCTTCTTCGAGAAAACGCCCGGCAGTGGCACTATCGGGCTTTTCGGTAAAGCGTTCGACCTCAAAGAGTCCCAAGTTTTCGCCGGGATGCGCCTTGATGTAGCCAAAACCGGTGTCGGCCCGGGTGGGTTGAATGCCGAAGGTGACGAGCTTGCCGCTTTCCGCTGCCTTGATCGCAATATTCAAATGCGCCCGAAAGCGCGCTTCATCCTTGATGATATGGTCTGCCGGCAGCACCACCATGACCGGGTCCGCACCATTCGCCGTCAGGCAGGCTGCGGCCAGCGCAATGGCCGGCGCGGTGTTGCGCCCGACCGGCTCGAACAGGGTTTGGTACGGCAACAAGGCGTGATAGGCTTCGCCTTTGGTATGGGATTCCTGGGTGACGATCAGCACGTTTCCGGCATCTATCACCGGAGACAGGCGATTGATGGTGGTCTGCAACAACGATGCGTCGCCATCCAGCGCCAGGAACTGCTTCGGTAAATGCCGGCGCGACAACGGCCACAGGCGGCTGCCGCTGCCACCGGCAAGAATGACCGCATGGACCGGGCGAGCGCGCTCACTCATGGACGCCGTCCGGCAAGCTTTTGGGGTTCGCCACTTGGTTCAACGAAGTATTGCATAGTCTTTCACTTTCCCGGAAATCCGTTTGCATTTTAGCCGCCTAACAGGCTACGCTCGCCAGGACGAATGTCAATCAAGAAGAAGAGGTGGCGGCGCACCAGCGCCGCCACATATCGCGGCACGTTGTTTCCACTTGCCGGAAAAGTTTTTTCAGCCAGGAGATCATGTCGGAAGTAGCGTATCTGGTTGTTGGTCAATTTCAGCGAAAGTTTATCATTACCTTGAATCCATGTTTGAAAAACCAAGAATGCTTGTTGCCGAATGTAATTTGCAAGGTTACACTTTGCCATGCTCGAAACTTTCAAACACAAGGGGTTGGAGGTCTTCTTTACCGAAGGCGACCGGCGGCTTCTCAGCCCCCAGCATGTCGGGCGCATCAAGCGCATTCTGGACTTGCTGAATGATGCCGCCAAGGTGGAGGAGTTGAATATCCCCGGCTATGAGCTTCACCCCCTGAAGGGCGACCGCAAGGGCGAATGGAGTATGAAAATATCGGGCAACTGGCGGATTGTCTTTTGTTTCGAGGATGGCAACGCCTTTGACGTAAATCTGGAGGACTATCACTGATGAAGACTCTGCGCGATCAGGCGCGCCAACCGACGCACCCCGGCGAAATATTGCGTGAGGATGTGCTCCCATCTCTGGGGCTAACGCAATTGGAATTTGCCAACCGGCTAGGCGTATCCCGGCGCACCATATCGGAACTGCTGCACGAGCGCCGTCCGGTAACACCCGATATGGCAATCCGGCTGGGTAGATTGTTGGGCAATGGACCGGAAATATGGCTAAGAATGCAACAGACTCTTGATTTGTGGAAGCTGGAACGCACGCCCCGTTACGCCGTTATAAAGCCACTGGAATTGGCGGCTTAAGCCAAGCACGTACACGAAACCAAACCAGCCTTGATATTACCTGCCGAAAACGTAATGTCAATACATATCAACAACCATCGTGCCTGCATTATGAAGACACCACAAAGCACCGTTGCAACCTGGGGAAAGTCGATAGCCGTTCGCATTCCCTCTGATATCGTTCGTTCGACTGGCTTGAGGGTTGGGCAAGCCGTTCAGTTCGAAAAGGGAGCCGGAGGCATGCTCATCATGCGGCCCGTTCGCGCACGGCTAAACCTGGATGATTTGTTGGCGCGCGTTACGCCGGAGAATATGCCAGATGAGGCCGATACGACTTGGGGGAAGCCTGAGGGAACCGAGCAATGGTAAAGGCGCCGCATCAAGGAGAAGTCGTGTGGCTGAATTTCGACCCCCAAAGCGGGCAGGAACAGGCGGGAAGACGGCCTATAATCAACGCATCGGGCGCGCCTTCGCTTGTCCCATCACGTCCAAGGTCAAGGGCTATCCATTAGAGGTCGCCATCGACACAGGAAAAATCAGCGGTGTGATTCTGGCGGATCACCTAAAAAATATAGACTGGCGCTCGCGCAATGCTGAATCCAGCGGAGAGTTTGTCAGCGACACGGATTTGCAAACCGTCTGGCAGCTTTGTTGAGAGCACCGTAGAAGTATAGTCCTGGAAACGGCAGTTACTCTTTTTCGCTGTTCGTGATGGGCACTACTTGCTGCCAAGCAGGCGTCCAACTGCTGATCGGTAAGCGGCCATGTCTTCGCGTTTGTCGATGGCCAACACCAGTACGACCAAAATATCGTCTTCGACGCTATAGACCAAACGGTATCCCTGCTTGCGCAGTTTTATTTTGTAGCAATCACGGAGTTCTCCGTGCAATTGCGCGCCGGGAGTGCGGGGCTGTTCGAGGCGTTTTTTGAGCGCTTTGCGCAGCACCTCTTTGACGCTACCATCAAGGTTGTTCCATTCATCAAGCGCTTCCGGCAGGAATTTGAGCCGGTATTTTGGCATACCTGGCACGGCTTCAGATTTGATCAATATCCACCTCAATGGCCGCATCCTTGTGTGCCAAGCGCTGGCGCACCAACTCTACCAGATCACGATCAGCCAGTTCATCGACCAAGGCTTCAAAGAGCTTCGGGGTGAGCATGTAGAAGGCTGGGCGATTGTGGTTGAGCACGACCACGGGCTTCTCGCCAGCCGTGCGCAGGACATGCGCCGGGTTTTTTTTGAACTCGGACATGCTGATTGTATAGTCGGCGTAGATCGTGTCCATCGTTTCCCCTTGAAAGTTTCGGCTACGAATATAGAGCCAATTGCGGATTTATTCAAGGGGGCGACTATGCGCCGGATACAAATGACTGCCACTCCCGCAAGCATCGCTTCGCCTTTATGACTTGGTGCAATGCGCTGTCGCTTATTGCACCCTACAACTCCGGTTTCCAGCCAACCGGCAACTTCTTCCCACGCCCGGCAGCAGTCACGGCGGCTTCCAGGAAGGCTTCGAACTCCCGCACCACTCGCATGTCCGCAAACAACTCTCTTTCCGCTGCCTCCAGCGATGCCGAACGCAAGGCGCGACGCCGTTCCGGGTCGCGCCCCAGAGCCAGCGCCAAGGGCGCGTAGTCTTCCAGGCGTTGGGCGATGGGGGCGTCGGCGACACCCATTTGTCGGTATGCCGCCGCCACGATGCGCCCGCGCATGAATCGCCCTGGCCAAGTCACTATCGGGGTGCCATATACCATGGCCTCGTACAGAGTGTTGCCGCTGCCGAAATGAATCGGGTCCAACAGCACATCCATGCACGCCATCAGCTCCATGAAACGGTTCAAGTCCACGCGTGGCAGAAATATTACCCGTTCCAATAGGACGGGGAATGTTTTCGCCCAACGCGCTCTCAACTGATCTGACCAAGCGGAATTAAGCCCCTCCAGCAGCACGATGCGCCCAAACGGGTCGCCCTCAGCAATCGCCGCCAACACGGCATCAAAATCCGGGTGGAATTTGAACAAGCTTTGCGGGCAGCCGTATAAAACACCCGTTTCCGGCAAGCCCAGCATGGTGCGGCTCGAAATTTGGGTGGGTGCCAACAAGGGCTGGAAAAAGCACGGTATCCGGTTCAGGCGGATCAATCTCTCGGTGTAATGTTCCTCGGCGTCTTCCGGCTCAATGGGCGCCGCCGATACAAAATAATCCAAGGAGTTCAGCCCGGTGCTTTCCGGGTGCCCCCAAGCAACCGCCTGCACCGGTGCAAGGCGGGCGTAGGCCAGAAAGTAGGTGGTCGGCGACATGCCGATGTCGGGATAAAACAGCACGTCCAGCTTTTCCGCGATCACCGCCTGCTGCTGGCCTTCTAAGCGTGTGGGAAGAGTGATATTCTTGTCAGCCAAGTTGTCAATGCTCTGGCGAAGACCATCCTGCTTGGCTTTGGCCGTTCGGATTACCACCACCTCGAACCGGCTACGATCCAGATGGTGGATAAAACCCAAGTAGAGCTTGCCTATGGTGTGCCCTACCAGAAATTCGGACAAGAATCCCACCCGAATGCGTTGTTTCCGAATTATGGGCGGACACCATCCCGACACATGAGGGGAGGTGTATGTCAACTTAGGTAGCCTTTCCCTAAATAAACGGCACAGAGACTCCATTACCGATCGATCATTATAGTTATGGTAAGCCAAATAGAACGAAGATGAATTAGCATGATTGCCGGGATCTTCCAAGCTGCCTGGCGTATTCGTCAGGGCTGCTATCCCCGTTTGATAGCGTTCCCGCCAGAAGGTGATGGTGTCAAGAGTGTCGGAAATAATGGGCAGCATCAGATAGACGTTGATGGCGTATTTAAGGAGGTCGGGGTTGGTCTCTTGCGCCCGGCGGTAGCTCGCCAGAGCGTCATCAAGCCGCCCGGACTCTCTCATGGCATAGCCCAGATTGCAATGCGCATCGGCGAAATCGGGTTTGACTTCCAGCGCCCGGCGCAGGCTCGCCACTGCGTTATCCAGCCGCCCGAGATTTAACAGAGTAGAACCCAGGTTGTTATGCGCATCGGCAAAATCGGGTTTGATCTCCAGCGCTTTGGCGTAGCTTGCCATTGCGTCATCAAGCTGCCCGATATCTCGCAGGACATTGCCCAAGTTGTTGTGTGCATCGGCAAAATCGGGGGCTATCTCCAGAGCACGGCGATAGCTCGCCACAGCGCCATCGAGTTGTCCGAGGTCTTGCAAGGCAATGCCCAAGTTGCTGTACCCTATGGCAAAATCAGGTTTAATCTCTAGAGCCCGACGAAAGCTCGCCACTGCGTCGTCAAGACGCCCGTGTTCTCGCAGGGCATTGCCCAAGTTGTTGTGCGCCTCGACAAAATCAGGTTTGATCTCCAGCGCTTGGGCATAGCTCGCCATTGCGTCACCAAGCTGCCCGTGTTCTCGCAGAGCATTGCCCAAGTTGTTATACACATCGGCAAAATCGGGTTTGATTTTCAGCGCTTGGGTGAAGCTCGCCACTGCGTCATCGAATCGTCCGAGGCCTTGCAAGGTGACGCCCAAGTTGTTGTGCCCCTCGGCAAAGTCGGGTTTGATTTCCAACGTTCGGCGGTAGCCCGCCGCCGCATTGTCGAGCTGCCCGAGAGCTTGCAGAGTGACGCTTAGGAAGAAGAGCGCATCGGCATAACCGGGATTTGCTGCGATGGCTTGTTTGTAGGCGTTTGCAGCAGCGTCATAGTCTCCTTTTTCCGCCAGGATGGAACCCAGGTTATAGTGTGCCTTGGCAAGCGCAGGATTCAAGGCCGCCGCCTCGCGATAGCACGCCAACGCTTCGTCGAGTCGGTTCTGCTGGCGGTGTATCGCGCCGAGGTTGTTGTAGGCGTCAGCATAGCCGGGATCGGTTTCGATGGCCTGTCGGTAGCAGGCTGCGGCCAGTTCCAGCTCGCCTTTGGCATAGTGCTCGTTCCCCTGGTTTTTGAGCGCTTCCGCCATATTCCGGCGGTCTTGTCCAGATAGGGAAATCGCTTCCCGTTCGGGAAGCGCAACGAGGGGCTTGGGAGATAGCCGGAAGAGATTTTTCAGCCAAGCGGTCATATCGAAGGTTGCTCCTGTTGTTGGCTGCACCGCTTCCGCCACATCTCCCGCAGAGCGGTTTCGAAATGGCGGGCGAAGCGCGGTGCGTCGAAGAGCGGCGAGGCCAGCACTTGTTGCCGCAACCCGTTGCGCAGGATAGCCAAGCGTTGCAGATCGCCGGCATGTGACACCGCTCGGGCGACGTAGTCGTCGGCATTGACAGCTATCCACGCGGGCAGGCCGGTGTTTTGCATGATACTTTCCCCAATGTGCGACAGAAAGCGATCACCCGCCAAGGTGAGCACCGGCACCCCCATCCATAAGGCTTCGATGCTGGTGGCTCCGCCGGGGTAGGGAAATGGGTCGAGGGCGATGTCTACCCGCCGGTAGGCGGCCAACAGTTCGGCGCGTGGCGCAGCGCCTTCCAGCATCAGCCGTTCTGCGGCGATGCCATGGGCGGCAAAGCGGCTGCTTACGCTTTGCCGCACTGCGGCTTCCCCGAGTTGCCTGGTTTTAAGGAACAGGCGACTTCCCGGCACAGCCTGCAACACCCGCGCCCACAGCGCCACCACGGCATCGTTCATCTTGGTCAGATTGTTGAAGCAACCGAAGGTGATGTGTCCATCGGTCAGCGCAGGAAGCGATGCGACTTGCACTTTAATATTCGGTGGGCTGAAGCACAGATAGGTTTCCGGCAAGCGCTGGATTTTTTCGGTGAAATGACTCTCTTCGCTTTCCGGCGCCGTCCAAGGGTCGGCGATGAAATAATCCATGCCTTCAACCCCAGTGGTGGCGAAATAGCCCAGCCAACTGACTTGCACCGGCGCGGGTTTCCAGGCGAATAGGGGCAAGCGGTTGTAAGCGGTGTGCCCGGAAAGGTCAATCAGGATATGCACGCCATCGGCATGAACCGCACTGGCAGCGGCTTCGTCGCTCAGTTCCACCAGCGGCTTCCATGCCGTAAAGCAGGTTTTGAGCCGGATGGTAAGTTCATCTTCCTTGCGATTGGTTGAGTAAGCGATCAGTTCGATGCGAGTTGGATCAATATGGGGCAACAAACTTTCCAGAAAATAGCCCACCGGATGATTGAGCAAATCGCCCGATACCAGTCCTACGCGCAAGCGTTCGGGCTGGATAGTCTTGCACGGCCAGACGGTAAAGCGCGTTCGTGTATTGTTGTTCACCATCCGACCAAACCGGAGGGCTTCTTCAAGGCTCGGTAAATGAGAACCGCGACTGACATAATTTAATGCGAGCAGAAGGTTACTATGCGCCTCGGCAAAATCGGGTTTGATCTTTAGAGCCTGGGCGAAGCATGCTACTGCATCATCAAGTTGACCGAGGTCTTGAAAGGCGATGCCCAAATTGTTGTGCGCCCCTGCGTAGTCGGGTTTGTTCTCCAACGCACGGAGGTAACTCGCCACTGCATCATCGAATTGCCCGAGGTCTTTCAGTACATTGCCCAAGCCCTCGTGCGCTTCGGCATAACCGGGATTCGTTTCGATGGCCTTTTTATAGGCGTTTGCTGCGGCGGCATAGTCCCCTTTTTCCGCCAGGATAGAGCCCAGATTATAATGCGCCTTGGCGAGCGCAGGATTCAAGGCCAGCGCCTTTCGATAGCATACCAGTGCTTCGTCGGGCCGGTTTTGCCGTCGGTGTATCGCTCCGAGGTTGTTGTAGGCGTTCGCATAGCCGGGATCGGTTTCGATGGCCTGCTGGTAGTAGGCTGCGGCCAATTCCAGTTCACCTTTGGCATAGTGCTCGTTTCCCTGGTTCTTGAATGTCTCCGCCATATTTCGCATGTCCTGCCCGGAAGCAGGAGTTGATTGGGCTGGCTGGTGGAGATACTGGCGTAACGTATAACGTACCGCGTTCAACCATTTCAAAAACATAACCCATCCCCCAAAAACAAAACCCCCTGCCTTGCGGGAGGGGGTCGGTTCCGGCTATCGTCAACAATTAGCAAATTGCGGGAGAGTTGGTGCAAGTGCCGGATTTTGTCCAAGTGGTGCCGGTGGTGCTGAAAGTCGGGGTGAGTATATAGTTTTCGCCATTCAAGCCGTTAGCGCTTTGAGCTGTGGCGGTGATTACGCCGGCAGCCGTAGCGACCGAGGCTATATAGGAGCCTGTTGTGGTGGTGTCGACAGGAATACCGTTGCTGTTTCCGGTGCAGTTGGTAACAGCCCCTAGATCCTGAGCGCAAATTTCAACCGCAACCTTGCGTGCCGAGGTGGCTTGAACCACTTCGGTGAATTTGGCCTTTTTGGTGTAGTTCTGATAGCTGGGGATTGCTACTGCGGCCAGAATGCCGATGATGGCGACGACGATCATCAATTCGATGAGGGTAAAGCCTTGCTGGATTTTTTTCATGATAGTTCTCCTGAAAAGTGGTTTTGAATCGAACCGAAACACGCTAGTGTTCGGTAGTCTTAAAAGCAATTGGCGCGCCAGAATTATTTTCTGTGGAAAAACAAGGGGGTTGTACGATTTGAGAACGATGGCGGGGGGCGTGTCGGGGCAGAAAGTGCCGTTTTTCGTCACCTCTGCGCGTGTTCACACCTGGTTGCACGGCGAATGGCGCCACTTTAGTCGATAGAGGCGAGGAGCTAGTACAGCAGCGCGCAAATATCGTTAACATTGTTTGCGCAGGGCGAAGCCCTTTCAGTAGCACCACTTGGATAAACATGCTTAATGCATGCACATATTTTTTCAATCATCTGATTACATACAGAAAAAGGCGGGGATGGGGTTGAAGCGATTTTATGGCGGCAACATGTTGATTTTATATCCGCCAAATGAAGAACCCCGCCGCAAGCAGCGGGTTTCTTCATTCCGTGCAAGAATACATCGATTATTCAGCTAAAAACACGACCTTTCATGACATATGAATAATTTCTGCGCGTTAATGGATCGTTTGTTAAACAGGATGCATTGTTTTTACAGCATTTTTAAATTCGACAAACTCCTAGGAGCCTGTCGGACTTAAAGGAAATCGGCTGCAAATCCGCCTGGACGGTCCATATTTCACCGATTTTTTGGTCAATAGAATGGCTATTGACCAAAAAATCGGTGAAATCTGTCCTCGCCC
>Ga0172380_10004701_pt1 | contig 17267 bp, 13 predicted proteins | sample Leawe162metaG_FD_119747 | JGI IMG/M metagenome (GOLD analysis project Ga0172380, IMG submission 119747) | Leachate microbial communities from a municipal landfill in Southern Ontario, Canada - Leachate well 162 metaG | ecosystem: Engineered > Solid waste > Landfill > Unclassified | place...
ATTCCAAAAGCAGGATATACATTTAGTAACTGGTCAGAAAACGGAATTACAGTATCGACAAGTGCAAACTATCAGTTTACAATAACTAAAAATAGAACATTAGTCGCCAACTTTATGGAGCCTTTAGTAAAGTATTCAGTTGCACTTTCTTCTAATCCATTAGTTGGAGGAACGACAAGTGGAGGTGGATCATTTGATTCAGGCTCATCAGTAACAGTAATTGCAATACCGAAAACAGGATATACATTTAGTAACTGGATAGAAAACGGAATTATTGTATCGACAGATGCAAACTATCAGTTTACAATAACTAAAAATAGAACATTAGTTGCCAACTTTATGGAGCCTTTAGTAAAATATTCAGTTGTACTTTCTTCTAATCCATTAGTCGGAGGAACGACAAGTGGAGGCGGTACATTTAATTCCGGCTCATCAGTAACAGTAACTGCTACTCCGAAAACAGGATATACATTTAGTAACTGGACAGAGAATGGAATTATAGTATCAACAAATGCCAACTATCAATTTACGATAGCTCAAGATAGAACATTAGTTGCTAACTTTACGGCGGCTACAGCACAGTACTCTATTGCCCTTTCTTCTAATCCATTAGTTGGAGGGACTACAAGTGGAGGTGGATCATTTAACTCCGGTACTTTGGTAACTGTTACTGCTACTCCGAATGCTGGATATACATTTACCAGTTGGACAGAAGGAATTACTATTGTATCATCGAGTGCTAATTACACATTTACAATAACAGGTAATAAAATATTAGTTGCCAACTTTACTGCTATCGGACCTTCCGGACCTGCCGGTGTTGATCTTGGATCAGCTGGTAATTTCGCAGTAATCGCCGGTTCTGCAGTCTCCAATACTGGTGTAACTACAAGAATTTATGGTGATGTTGGATCATTCCCTACTGCAACAATAAATGGTTTGCTTGCAGGAAATGTAATAGGGATACTTTATACAACTGCTGATCCTTTAGTTGGTGCGGCAAAAAACGATTTGACTGCAGCTTATAACGATGCTCAGGGAAGATCATTAAATGCAATTTCATTACCCGGACAACTAGGAGGTCTCACTCTAGCACCAGGACTCTACGTTAATTCCACTTCTACAGGAATTTCAGGAACAGGTGCAAACGGTATCTTAACTCTTGATGCCGGCGGAAATCCTAATGCTGTCTGGATATTTAAAATGGGATCTACACTGATTACAAGTACTGGTACTAGTATTGTCCTAGCTGGCGGTGCTAAATGGAGTAATATCTATTGGTCGGTTGGTACCTCAGCCACATTAGGAACAAATTCAATATTCTATGGAAATATTTTGGCTGATCAGTCAATTACTCTAACTACCGGTGCTACTCTGCGAGGAAGAGCTTTAACGAGAATCGGAGGAGTAACATTGGATACCAATATTGTGGATAAGCGGTAACGCAAATAATAATTGAATAATTGAGCTGGGGAATTAGAAATTCCCCGGCCAATTGTTTTGGCTATGATAAATAATTTATTTCGGAAAGTTTACTTAAAAGAAATTAATGTATTACAAAAATAGAACTTTTTATAAATAGGAGAATGCAAACATGAAAAATAAATTTTCTTTAGTCTTACTGCTTTTGGTTGTTGCTTTTGATATTTCACAGGCACAATTAGCAAAAGACAGTTGGGCACTAGGTTTTGGAGGAACATATCCAAGATTTGTAAGTGTCAACTTACAACCGCTTAACTCTAACTACGGCTTTTATATTTCCTTACAAAGGAATTTTTCTGAAAATGTTGGAATAAGATTAAATGCAGATTATTCCCATCTCGAGGGAGAATGGACTAATCAGTCTTTAGCAATGATTACTGAATCAACTGATTTAATTACTGGTAATCTTGATGTGCTCTATTATTTTGTGCCATGCTCATCGGTATCCCCATATTTATTTGCCGGCTTGGGAGGCGGGTTAAGAACGCTAAATAATTATGCTTCAACATCATTAGATGAAAACGGGTCGGCTTTCGCCTTAAATATTGGTGGCGGTATTGAAGTTGCACTCGGTAATGATTGGAAACTAATGGGAGAATACAGTTATCATTCAATGTTTAACTCTGAACTTGATGGTGCTGTCGCTATTCAAGAAACAAACGGAACCGATGCTTATATGGCCCTCAAACTTGGTCTTCTATATTACTTTGGGAAAGGTGAACCCTCAAAGATGTGTGAACCATGTCCGCAAGGTGTAGCTATGGAAATGAGAGACATGACCGACTATGGCAAAATTGATAGAATGATAGTTGAGCACATACCAAAAGTAATTGAAAAAGAGGTTATTGTTGATAGATATATCAAAGAGATTTCGAATGATAGACTTGTTCTGATTGGTGTAAATTTCGATTTCGATAAATCTAATCTCTTACCGGAGTCATATCCGGTACTTGATAAAGCTGTGGAGATGTTAAAGAATAAACCCAACGTAAATGTTGAGATTGCGGGATATACAGATTATGTAGGCACAGATGCTTACAACCAAGAACTTTCTGAAGCTCGAGCTCAAACTGTTAAAACTTATCTTGTAGAAAAAGGTATTGCTAAAAATAGGATTACAACTGTCGGATACGGAAAAGGAAATCCGGTTGCTGATAATGATACCGAAGAAGGAAGAGCAATGAACAGAAGGATTGTCTTTAGAATTATTAAATAACTTTTTTTTAAGAAATGTTTGAAATCCCTGTGGCTTAAAGCAGCAGGGATTTTTATAAAACTTATATGTCTAATATGGATTATCTTTATGATGACGTTCCGAATAAAATCCCACAACCCAGCAAATAGACCTCTGATGCCCAGACCCCATTAATCTGCGTACATTTTTACACACCGATGACGTCATTATAAAGATATATATATTAAATTCAGATGGAAAAAAATGAAGAAGCTCTCATTCTCAAACGAATGTTCGACTGAAAGAACTAATAAATAATTTATCAGTAGGTATGAATAACGTTCAAATAGGTAATAAATATGGAGTCTCCGAAGCAGCTATTCGTAAATGGAAGCGAAATTTATCTTCAAAAAATCAATAGACGGGGAAACTTTGTGGGAAACTTTTTAGATCACAATTTCCTTTAAATTAAAAAAACCCTTGTAAGTTGTTAAGTTACAAGGGTTTAATAGTGCTGCCCTGTCAGGGGTCGAACCTGAAGTCTCCTGATCCAGAGTCAGGCGTGTTGCCAATTACACTACAGGGCAATGTTTGTTTTTAGCTCAAAATCGCAACTTTTTCAAGATTTTCTGAAAATCGAATGATGGTTTTTATGTTGAGAATGACAGTTTTTTTCGTCGTGAAAGACGGTTTTATTATTCTTATTGATATTGCAAAAACCACATCCTGTAAAAACTAGAATCGTTATCAAACAATTAAAATTTCTTAGCTACTAATATAATTATATTTATATAAATTTCTATCTCCAGCGATTTATTTTACTCCGTTTTTTTACAAACGGAGTAATGAACTTTCTTCCTTTATTTTACTATAAACCGATCGCTTGTATCTGATGCTCCGACTATGTTCGGGTCTATGCTTAAATAACCATCAATTCTTATCCTGCCCATTTCTGTTTGTTGGGTTGGAATCCACTTAAATGTATGCTGAATATCCGCCGGCGTATTTTGGTATGTTACTAAATTCCAAGTTACACCATTATCAATCGAGCTATATATTCCGACTTTAACAATATCTTCAGTACAAATAAAATTAATATCTGTTTGAGTGTTTACATCCAATTGCTGCAATTGCATTGGTGAGATAATTTTAACTGATGGCAGTTTTTTAGTTAAGTTAAAATAGTTATCACTTTCGTCTCTAACAGAAGGATCAAAATAATCAGTAATTCTTACCCTGGCTAATGAAGAAGGAAGATCTACCGGATTCCAATCATATCTTCCTGTTGAAGGATATTTATCGATTATGGTAACCCAATTTTGTCCATTATTGATTGTATATTCAATCTTCACAAAATCCACATTTACGCTTGCCCAAATTATCTCGTTAAACTCATTATAACCAAAATTCTCACCACCATTAGGCGCAGTAACGCGAATCAATTTTTCGACTTCCTTTTTGTGAATTGAGAAATAAGTATCCGTTTCATCTACAGCCCTCTTCGAGGTTGGATCGCTTGCAATAAATTCACTGATTCTTACTTTACATAGATCAGAATTAAAATTAATCTTTGCAGGGTCCACAGTCCATCGATAATAACCATTGTTTACTAAATTAGAATCAATATTGACATAATTTTTTCCGCCATTTACAGAAATCTCAATTCGAATTTTTTCTATATTATTTGCCTGCCAAGTAATGTCATAAGGGCTTCCCACTAACCAATTCTCTCCGCCATTCGGTGAAATTACTACAATCGTAGGTTTCTGAGTAACTCTGAATGTGCTCGAGCTTACATCACGAGGGGAGCCATCTTTAGCATCTGATATTCTTACTCTATATAAGTCGGAGGCTCTTGTAAATGAAGTGCTATATTTCCCAACACCTGCCGGAGTACTTTCTACTAATGTAAACCAATCTGATTCAGTGATTCCGTTTTTCTCTGTAAATTCTATTTTAATATTATCAATTCCTTTTGAAGTCCAAATTATATCAACCGGTGCACCTGCAATTAAATTTTCATTGCCATCAGGGGAGATTAAATCGAGTGTAGGAACCTGTGAAATAGTAAAGACTCCATTGCTTTCATCTGAAGGTTCAGCATCTTCACTATCTGAGACTTTAATTTTGCATTGCGAGGAAAAGATATCGGGGATGCTCCATTGGTACGAACCATTATTTTCAAAATCATTTACTAATTGGTTCCAAGTTAGACCGTTATTAAGTGTGTATTCTAATTTTACTCTTTTAATTCCCGATGAATTCCAAGTAATTGCATGAGAAGAACCACCTTCCCAAGCTTCGCCACCATCAGGCGAAGTAATCGTTATGGCTTGAGTGGTTTGATTTGTTATACTAAATACATTATCTGAAACGTCCCATGGTTCGCTATCTTTAGCGTCATAAACTCTTATCTTGCATAATTTTGAATTTGCAATAGGGATATTTTTCCATTCGTAAAATCCGGTACTTGGATATTTATCTACAATTTGAATCCATTCAAAGCCATTATTAAGTGTATAAGCAATTTTTACATTCTCAATATTTTCCGATTCCCATTCAATCATCTTATCTGAACCGGAAACTAAAACTTCTCCACCATTTGGGGCTTTAACTTTTATTTTGGGTTCGGGAAGGATTTCAAAAACTTTCGGACTCTCCACTACGGGAGAACTATCATCAGCGTCTAATAATCTTATTTTTGCTAATGTAGAAGGTGTATTAGGAACAGGCTCCCAGAAGAATATACCTGTATTTTTTACAACTTTGCCAACATTACTCCATGTAATTCCATTGTTTGGAGTGTACTGAATTATTACTGAATCAACTCCAATACTAAACCATTTTATTTGTTGGCTTGAACCGGCTTCCCAACTCTCTCCACCAATTGGTGAAAGTAGTGTTATACTTTGACTATTACTTTTTGTTATGCTAAAATTTTGGTCAGTTTCATCTGCAGCAGTCCCGGCAATTGTAGCTACTCTTAATTTACATTGATTGGAAATTGTTGTTGGTATGGGAAACCAAGAATAGACTCCACTATTAAGTAAACTATCGGCTACTAAAAACCAAGACGCTCCATTATCGTATGAAAATTGAATCCTAACTAATGTAGTTGCATTGGAAGTCCACTTTATCTCAGTCGTACTCCCCTCTGAAAAAGATTCTCCACCATTTGGTGAAGTAATTTTCATAGTTGTAGTTGTCGTTCCTGTTCCAGTATCAGTGCCTGTATCACTATCTTCACTTTCATCCAATTTACATGATGTAAATACTAAAACCAAAGCAAACATTATTAATAATAATTTTCGCATTTATGCCTCAATGAATAACTCTAAAATTTACGAAAAATAATACTTTTTATAAATCATAAAATTCTTAATTTATAGACAACTTTAAAAAGAATTTTATGAGATATATTTTATTCATATTAATTATCCTGTTAAATATACCAATTTTATGCCAAACTCTAGTCCTCGAAAATGAGATTAGTTTGTTCTCAAATGCCACTTCATTTTCAATCGGAGCATTGAAAGATATTTATGTTTCAGATGCTAATAAAAATGAAATCATAAAATTGGATACAAATGGCGTCATCCAAAAACGGATTGGTGGTTTCGGCTGGGGTAATTCTTCATTCGATTTTGCGGCTGACATTTTTGCTTATTCATTAAAAGTTTATTCAGCCGATAAAAATAACGATAGAATTCAGATATTCGATAAAGACCTTAATTATTTATCAGAGTTTAGCACAAAGAGTAAAAAAGAGGAAGATTATTCTTTCCGACTTCCATCTTGTTTAGCAATATCGAATCAAGGAGATTTTATTGTTCTCGATTCCGATAATAATCGAATACTAAAATTCAATATGTCGGGTAATTTTAATATGCAAATAGGAGGTTTAGATGCAGGAGATTATTCATTAATTTCTCCAACTTATTTTTGTCTAGATACTCAAGGTAATTTATATGTTATAGATGGGGATCGAATTGTAATTTTTGATCCTTTTGGTGCAGGAAGAGAAATCATCTCACTTCCTATTAATCCTCTTAATATTTCATTTACAGGTGAATTATTAATTAATGATAGTTTTAATATTTTTAAAATTGATACGCAGGATTATAAGATAACCGAGATAATGGCTATTCCTGTTCCCGAATCAATCGTCAAATTAGAAAAGATTGATGACACGTATTATTTACTTACTACCAATTCCTTAGCAAAATACAAAATGCTAAATGAGTAGAAAAAAAATGGATTGGATGTTATTCCTACTAATAACAATTTGGTACAGTGGAATTTTTATTTATCTATTTATGCTAATTTTTCCTTCGTTAGTTTATGCTTATCCGGTTGTAAATAATCTTTATTCGTTAGTCTGTCATCAAAATTCTGAAAAGCTCATTTCATTATACGATGGGAAAACTTTAGTCTGTGCTCGCTGTACAGGTATTTATTCGGGTGTTTTTCTTTTATCACTAATTTCTTTATTCAAAAATAGTATTGATATGAAATCGAAAAATCTATTTTATATATCTTTATTTGTAGTAATATTCGACGTACTTATGACAACTTTTAAGTTATATAATTATTCAAAAACAATAGCATTCAGTACAGGCATTTTTTTTGGTGGTGTAATGTTTTTATATTTCAGGTCAGCATTAAATAAATTATTCATAAAAACGGAATTGAATTGAAGAAATATTTGCCATCGATAGTATCAGGATTTGGAGCAGGTGTATTGCAGATTGTACCAATTTTAAAAGGATTGGCTTGTTGCTTAATTGTACCGGCAGCTGCTTATGCAGCCGTACTCCTTCATAAAAAATCAAATCATCCTACCACGAAAATAGATTATAAAACTGGATTAGTAATTGGATTATTGACCGGTGTTTTTGCCGCTCTCTTTGGTTCGTCTTTCGAAATTATTATCACTTTTATTACCAAGCAAAATGATGTAATGGGTTCATTTGGGCAAATTCAGCAAATGCTTTCTACCCTGCCAATTACTCCGGCATTAAGGCAGGAAGTTTTAGATATGATTGCCGGAGTGAATAACGATATTGCTATGTACGGATTTTCTACTCTTTATACTGTTTCAATTATTATGAATAATTTTATCGTCAATACAATATTTGGAATGGTAGGCGGATTAGTAGCTGTAAAAATTATTGACTCTAAAGAAAATAGGGATATGGAATAATATGGTAACTGCACTAATTTTCTTTGCTCATATAATGTTCATACTAGTAATTTTTACAAAAAATTGGCAAGATGAATCTCTTGCCAGTGGGTTAACAAATGCCGCTTTGATTATTGTATTATTTGCAGTAGGTTGGTCCATTTCTACTACATTGATAAAACTTATATTTGAACCAAAAGGTTTAGGGATGCATTATGATTCCGATGCAATTGCCTTAACATTACTTGTAATTACAGAATTTTTCTTCTATAAAATGTATTATAAAGAGAAACCAAAAACTATTGAAGGCGGAAAGGAAAAGTTATAATCACTGATTGCTCAATCTTTTTTGCATTATTCGGAAGTGGTTCAAATCTCCATTGACGCAATGAATTGATAGCGGCAGATTCTAATCTCGCATCTGCTTTTATCAATGGCATTATTCTTCCGATAGAACCATCAGGTAAAATAGTAAACTTAATTCTAACATCAATTTCTTTTGCAACACCCTCAGGATAAGCAGGAAGTGTGTAACTATAAATTCTTCTTATCCCTTTACCGCCGAAATCAATTTCAAAACCAAGACTACCCGCACCTGCACCATCAATCCCTTGACCTGATTGATTTACAAAATCCTCTAAATTCTTTTCATCGTTTGTTTTTTTATCTTTTTTATCATTTTTCTTTTCTTTGGCAAGACTTATATTATCGTTATCAGTATTTCTTGCTTCAGGGAGTTTAACGTCCTTTTCTTCTTTTTTTGTTTCTAATTCTTGTTTCTTTTCAGGGTTCGGTTCAAGATTATTTACAACTCTTCCTGCTCCTCCGCCGAAACCGCTTCCGAATCCAACTGTAACATATTCCTCTTCCGATTCGCCCGGATCAAAAGTAACGAAAAAGAATATTATCGCAATTATCAAATGGATAATTATCGAAACAAAGTATGAATTTCTTTGTGATTGTTCAGAGCTCATTAGTACGATTCTTTTTCGGTTTCAATTGTGAATTTATCAATACCAATACCTTTTGCCACGTCTATTATCTTTATTACGAACTCGATACTGACAGTCTTATCCGCTCTAATGATAAGATTGGCTTCTGTAGTACTCTTCATTTGCATTTCTAATTTTCCGGGAAGAGTTAATATATTCACTTCTTCTGAACCAAGATAAATTTTTTGAGCATCCGTTACACTTACTACTAATTTAGATGGAGCTGTTTGTTCATTATTCTTCGCTCCGGGAAGTTTAACTTTTACTCCCGTCTGTATCACAAATTGAGACGTTAGTAAAAAGAAAATAAGTAGCAGCATAACTATATCAGTTAATGAAGAGAAACTGAACATACTAAGTGGTTTATTTGATGTTTGAAATTTCATTTCATCACCTATAAATCGATTTCAAGTTCTTCATCATCAACCTGAATATCTTTGCTTGAATCGTCAAGAACATCTAGAAAGTCATTTGTGATTAATTCAATTTCAGAGACTAATTTGCCTATTTTCGTTAAAAAATAGTTATAAAACATTAATGCGGCAATACCGACAGCAAGTCCATAAGCAGTTGTAAGAAGAGCTTCCCAAATACCACCTGCCAAATCGCTTGGACTAGCAGCACCTGCTAAAGATTCTATTTTCATAAATGCTGAAATCATACCTGTAACGGTACCAAGAAAACCTAACATGGGAGCTACACCTGCCACAGAAGCTAATATATTCAAACCTTTTTCGAGTTTGTTTACTTCTTGCTGTCCGGCACTTTCAATCGCTTCTCTTACTCTCTGATGCCCGTATTTATATTTCTTAAGACCTCTTCTAATGATATTTGAGGCAAATGATTTTTCCTCCATACAATAACTTATTGCCCCTTGAATATCTTTTTTCTTTAACATCCCTCTTATCCTTACGAGGAAGGCAGGGACATTCACTTTTGATTTCCGTATAACAATAAATCGATCGATAATTATAGCTACACCAATGATTGAACTAATCAGGATAGGATACATTACCCATCCACCCTTGACAAACATTTCGATTAAGTTCATACTTCTCCTAATTTTTTATTACTGTTTTGATAAAAATGTTTTTGCTTCATTTATAGATTTAAAATTTCCTACTCTTACACGATACCAATTTCCCCCTTTTTCAGGGATGTATGCTTCTAGTACAAATACATCTAATCCTGTTCGTTTTAATCTAGCAACTTCATCGATTGCCTTTGATTTATTTCGCCACGATGAAACTTGAACATTGTAATTCTGTCCATCAAAGAAAATTAAATTTGCTACCTTTTTATCAACCACTTTATTATCAGATGGTTTCGAAGCAACATCTTTACTTTTTTCTGTTACTTTAGACGAAACTACCGATTTATCCGCTTCATTTTTTTTCTCTGCTATTTTTTCCTCTGCAGTGTCGTTATTAAAACCATCGTTTTTTTTCGGTATCGCTGTTGCATCAATTTTAATTTCTACAGGGTCATCTAATTTTTGTTCTAATACGAGTTGCGAATTTCCTGAATCTATCATAAAAAGGAAATAATAACCACCAGCTGCGATAATAATAACTGCTAATAGTAAACCAATTGCTGTTATAACTTTTTTATTAACAATAGGTTCCTTTTTAATTTGTACTTCACGTTTTTCTTCTTTTGTCTCTCTATCATTTGCGAAAGTTGAGTTAAATTCCTTACTTATTCCTAAAAAAGGAGGAGTATCTTTTACATCATTATTGCCATTACTTTCATTCCTAAATTCATATTTACCTTTCTTTCCATCGCGAGTTTGATATTTTTTATCCTCTTCAAATTGTTCATCCTCATCTACAGGTTCTTCTTCGAACTCATAATTTTTCTTAATTTTATTAATATCAGTTTCGCTTTGCTTAATTGTTTTAGCTAATTTTTCAAAAAGATCTTCTTTTTTATTTTCGGCAAAACTTTCTTTTTGATCAATTAATTTTTCTTCATCAATATATTCTATTTCGTTTTGTTCATTAGAATCATCATCTTCGACAGACACATCATTTAAAACAATTTCTTTTTTTAATTCATCACCCCAATCCCACGCAATAGTTTCTTCTTTTTCATCTAATTCTGTTGGTTCTGGCGGGGAGTAATTACCTTCATCATCTCTTTCAGCAAGCATACTTTTTAGAATTTGATCAAACTCGTTTTCGTTTTCTTCTTTGTCATCATCTTTTTCTACTTTCATAAGTAAATCTGGATTTGACATTTCCGAATAGTCATTTAATAAATTTATTAAATCTCTATCGGAATTACTTGCTTCAGTTTGATTACTATTGATATCCTCTTCTAATGTATAATTAAGAAAGGCAGAACTCTCGCCTCGATGAGAATTAATATCATTAATATCATTTATAACTGCCTTTGATAAATATTCGCTAATTCTCTCGTTTAATGATTTTTTCAAGATGGTAAGCGAAGTATCTAATTCACCCCCCCATTCATCAGCTTTTTTTAAAGGAATTAACGGTTTACCAACACCCAAACTAAAAGCAGTATCGTCTTCAACTTCATTTTTTGCTTTTGGGTTTTTAATCTCGAAAGTAACTTTAATCGGATTTTCTGAAATATTATCAATAAAGACTATAGAATTTTCTTTGTTTTCCATTTTAGAAAACTTACCGAAATTTTTTATCTCCAAAGATTGATTTTGGGATATACTTCCGGCAATTTTTTCTATAAGCAAATCTCCCGCAAGATAGCGTTCAGAAAAGGAGACACCAAGAAATTCTACTATTTTATTATAAAATTCAGCTTTTGTCATTTATTACCAACGAACAATTACGTTTAATGAGACACCGAGCGGCTGTTCTAAATAATTCTGCCAATAGTAATTATTATTATCGAATAAATTATTTACTCTTGCAGATAACTGGATACTCTCAATCATATAATAATTAAACTGAATGCCAAAATTATGAAAATCTTTCATCCTTATTATATTTAATTCTTCTGTATAGTAATCAGATAATAATTCATAATTAATCCCTGCAGAAAACATTTTGGAAAATTGATAATCGTATTTCAATTTCCCATTTATTTTAGGTGAATAAGGGAGATATAATCCATTTTCATCCGTAGTTTTATTTATTTTTAAGTCGGCAGATAAAGTGCCCATTAATGGCGAATTTATCATACCGGAAAGCTCAAATGATAATTTATCAATACTATCTTTTGTTTTAATATCAAATTTCCCTGCATTAATAGAATTGGAAAAATAAGGGAAATTGTTATAACGATTATAGGAGCTTTTAAGACTAATATCAATGAAGTCCTTTAATTGGAATCTCAATCCAGCAGTAAGTCCAAATTTATTTTTTCTAAAAACACCATTAATACCCAAAGGATCAAAATATCTATTCATAGATAAAAAATCTTTGATGGAGAAATAATCAGATTTACCGGATAATTCTGCAAATGCTAAAAAACCTTCAGCAAATTCAAATCTTGCCAATCCATAAGGCAAAAAAGTAGCCCCATCAAAATTGGAATTAATTGTCAATCCTCCGGCGATTGAAAGCCGTGTACTAGGACTGAATTTTATTGCAGGAGTTAGACTAATATAAGAATCTGAATAGTTAATCAAATCATCATCATATTTTCTAATTTTATAATCGATATCTCCCCCGATTTGGAAATCGGCATATCTAAAAAAGATATCCCCTTTTCCATTCAATAATGTTTCGGAAATACCAAACTCATTAATTCCTGTGTTATCAATCGATAATTGAAAATCAAAATTAAGATAATTTTGGAAACGATTTTTAAATTCAAAATTAATTGTTCCGTTAGTTGTCTTTCTTTCAGGATACAAATTACCAACAGCAAAAAATGAATAAGCATTTCTATAATATTTGCCGCCTATATTAATAATACTTCCTGGCAGGAATGAAGATTTAGTATCGAAGAATAAAGTATTATTTATTGCGGCTCCGGATTCATCATATTTGCTATAAGGTGAATAATCAGTAATTCTACTGCCCCATACTTTCCCGGTTATTTTAAAATTTTGAATATTTGCAGCAGCAAAAAATTCACCATCAGGAAGGACTACATTACCGCCCCCTAAACGAAGTCTGCCTGTAAAATAATCCGCCGGGAACTGATATTTATACTTATTGCTAAATCCACTTTCTAAACTAAGCAGGGGCACTTCATCAGACGTAAATTTTGGAATAAAAAATTCATTATTAACAATTGGAAGAAGCTCAGCCTTGGATTTAGGAACGGATAGTATATCAACACTCCGCTTTCCAGTAATTACAAAATCTGGCAATTCTATGGTTTGATTTTGTTCATTCTGCGAATAAATCCGACTGAATGACACAGCGAATAATAATATAAGAACTAATTTTTTCATAAAGCTTTTACCTTCTGATTAGCTTCTTTATAAAAGGGTCCGGAATTATGTTTAATCATAACAGCTTTATACATATCACGTGCTTGTTTTTTATCGTTCAGCTTCACATAACAATCACCGAGAAGCAAAAGCGATTTAGTAAACCATTCATCATAAGCACCAAAGACAGAACGAACTCTTACCAAAGCAGTTATTGCTTCTTTATAATCACCTGATTTAAATAGTGTGAGACCGTACATATATTGAGCTTGAGCACCGATATCATCTAATCTATTTTCTCCGGCTTCCTTAAATAACAAACCGGCATTTTCATAATTTTTATTGTTAAGCTCAATTACTCCTAGTTCTATTTTTGCTTTTGAGGCAAATATATTTCCATCATAGTAATTTATTATTTGTGCATAAAGATTATAGGCATCATTAATCTGTCCATTTTTTTTAAGTGTATTCGCCTTAATATACATTAATTCAGGAAGTCGAACAGAGTTCGGTTGCGAATTAATAATTTTATCTAAATAATTTATTGCTTCGGAATAATTCTTTTTGTTATCGTAAATAGTAGAAAGGTCGATCACGGCAGAGACTGCAATATCACTCTTGCTATAATTATTTACAACTTTTTTGAATGCTTCAATTGCATCGCTTTCTCGCTTAAGACTCTGACTGCTTTTTGCAATCCAGTAAAAAGCATTTACAACCAAATTACTTGATGGATATCTTGAAATCAAGTTATCATATTCAGAGATAGCTTTAGAAAAACTATCCGAATTAAAATACAAATCACCTTTTTTTAATAGTATCTGATCGCCAAAACTTGAATTGGGATTATTTTTTAAGAATCGATCAATTTCATTTGCAGCTTCTTCAGGTTTGTCTATAGCTAAGTATGAGTATTGAATTCCATTTATAGCATCTAATACATATTGCGATTTTGGGTAATCATTCAATACCCGATTATAAAAAACATTTGCAGAATCATAAGCTCCTAAATTAAAATAAGAATCGCCGCTTGAATACAAAGCAACAGGCACTAATTCTGATGAAGGGTACTTTTCGATTAATTGTTCATAACTAGCAACTGCATTCCGATATTGTCCGTTTTGGAAACTAATCCAGCCTATCACATACTGAGATTCATCCTTAAATTTGGATCGGGGAAATTTGGATTGAAGTGCTTTAAATTCATTTATAGCTTCGGTTGATTTACCTGATTTATAGAGTGCCTGTGCATATTGATAATAAGCGGCATCGCTATTTAAGTTCTTTGATTCCCTAAATAAGTCAGAATATATTGCACTTGCTCTATCATAATTTTTTGTTCCATAATAACTATCAGCAAGGCGGAACTTTGCATCATTTACTCTAATATCATTTCTATATTTTTTAATAAAATCATTGAATTGGGCAATAGCACTTGTGAAATTTTTTTGATTGAAATATGCGTATCCCTTTCCATAAATCACCTGTTTATCAAGTTCTTTTTCGGAATCTTTAACTAAGTTATAATGTTTTATTGCATTATTAAATTCACCTAAAGCAGAATACGATTCGGCTAAATAAAAATTCACTTTATCCTGTTCAAAATCTTTGAATCTGTTTTTTAATTCACTTAGGAATTGAATCGAATTTTCATATTTATTAAGATAGTATTCAGATACTCCTAAGCCAAGCAAGGCACGACCATAAAGAGGATCAATTAAATTAAGATCATTCATACCGGATTCATAGAAAGACTTTGCATCAGAATAGCGTCCTTGATTCATACGAATTTCACCAAGTAAAATACTACTTTTTGCCTTAGTTGATTTATCTCTCGATTTTAATGCCTTCGCAAGAAATTTTTCTGATTCTTCAGGATTACTTTTTCTATAATTAACAGATCCAATATTTAACTGTGCCATCTCGGTATATTTATGATTAGGATATTTTTCTATGAAATTTTTGAATAATTCAATTGAACGATCAAAATCACCCATATATTTTTGAGTCTCGGCTTTCCAGAAAAACGCAGTTATTGCCACTGAATCATCTGCATTTACGGATAATGAATCAAATATTTTATACGCATTTTCATAATTTTCTTTTTGAAAATAAATCCAGGCTAAAGATAATTCTGATTTATTTTTTACTTCTTCAGGAATATTAAAATTAGATGAAAGGTCTTTGAAGATATCTTCTGCTTTTGCGTATTCTTCTGTCCTTATTAATGAGCTGGCAAGGTAATACTGAGTAGTAGTTTTATCGTCAAAACCTAGTTTATTTGTTAATGGATCGCTCAATTCTAATACTGAATTTTCGAAAAATCTTAAATGGTAGTTGGCAATACCAATTCTATATTGTGCCAAGGGAGCTAATAAATCATCTTGATAGTAAGTTAAAAGTTCATCATAATATTTTATCGCATCTTCATTTTTGTTCAATTTTTCATAAACAATTCCAAGCGAATAAATTGCATTGACTAATTTTGTGTTATTTTCTTTGAAGTCATAAGCTTTTAGCAGGTATTCCTCTGCTTCATAGTATCTTTTGTTCTGTAAGAAAGTTTCTCCGATCCAATAATGAGCTTCTTCAAAATTATTACTCAAAGGGAAAATATTTAGAAACATCAAGAATTTTTCTCTGCTTTTTCTAAACTCCTTATTAATAAAATATAATTCACCTAATCGATAAAGTATTTGCTCATTAAAAGTAGAATTAGGGAAAAGCTCTAACGCCTCTTCAAATTCGGAAATTGCTCCATCGTATTCTTTTAGATTATAAAGAGAAAGTGCAGAGAAATAAAATACAGCCGATTTAGTATCATCATTTGCAGAAACATCTTTTTTAATTTCACTAAAGAAATTATATGCTTTAGTAAATTCATTTCGTTCGAGTAGATTGATTCCATCGGCAAGCTTTGGGTAATATGATTGTGCATTTAATACAACCGCAAGCGAAAATAGTAATAAAAGGATTTTCTTCATATTGTCTTATCATTAAATAGAAAGATTATTTTATTATGACAGCTAAATTTAAGAAAATTATAAGTGAGATTTTTGATTATACGATTTAGATTCTTTATCTGTTCCAAAATAATTCGGCAATAAAAAAAAGAAGGGAATGAAAAAAGCCCTCGAAAGAGGGCTTAGAAAATTTATTTTAATAAATTTAATTCATACTCGCTTAATTTGCGGTATTGAGCATCTTTTTTTGCTAATTCAAAGTTCTCTTTTGCTTTTGTTATGTCATCTTTGCGCTTGAAACCGAGACCTTTATAATAATAAGCTGCTCCTTTAAGAGAAGAAGATTTTAATCCAAGTACTTTATCAGCACTTGAAATACCTTTATCAAAATCGCCGTTTTCAATATATGTGATGGCTAAAGAGAGAAGAGCGGCATCATAAGGATAAAAATTAACAGCTTCGTTTAAGCTTTCGATTGATTTTGCGTAATTACCATCTTTTTTATACTGATCGCCTAATTTTGTTAAAGATCTAGAGATATATTCTTTAGCTTTGTCTTTAAGCGATTTTTGCTTGGTTAATTGTTCAAATTTTTTGAATGCATCTACTGCTTGTGCATATTTACCATCTTGAAAAAGAGTACCACCTAAACCATTATAAGCTACATCAAAATTTGGTGAAAGTTGGATAGCTGCGTTAAAAGCCTCTTCTGCGGCTTCTAATTTATTTAATTTACGAAGAGTAACGCCCTTTTGGTAATAAGTTCTATGGTCTTTTTCGATTTTTAGAGCTTCATCATATTGCTTTAATGCACCATCATAATTACCGGATTTCATTAGTTTGTTACCTTCATTGTAAGCTTTAGCAGCATCCGGTACCATCGATTTATCCTGAGCATTAATTGTAATTATTGAGAAAAGGAACAGAATTAACATTGACAGAGTTATTTTCTTCATACTTGTATCCTTATATATTGAGGTTTAAGAGATGGTGCGGAAAGCGGGACTCGAACCCGCACGCTCGAACGAGCACTACCCCCTCAAAGTAGCGTGTATACCAATTTCACCACTTCCGCATTATCAGATGTGCAAAATAAATTCTTGAG
>Ga0172380_10004702_pt1 | contig 17265 bp, 18 predicted proteins | sample Leawe162metaG_FD_119747 | JGI IMG/M metagenome (GOLD analysis project Ga0172380, IMG submission 119747) | Leachate microbial communities from a municipal landfill in Southern Ontario, Canada - Leachate well 162 metaG | ecosystem: Engineered > Solid waste > Landfill > Unclassified | place...
ATTGTTTTCTTGAGAAATATTTCTATTTGTGTAGAATTGATATATACAAGAATGAATTTTTATAACTTTTACACAAAAGGGTTTGTATGAAAAAATTTATGTTAGTAGCATGTTTGCTTAGTTTTGATGCATTGGTTAATGCTGCAGAAGCTAAAGGTGGCGCTGGTGCAGGAAAACCGAGTATTGGTGCATCTATTGCGCGAGCATTTGGTTTTGGTGGTGGAGCGCGAGCAGTTTCTACTGCTGTTGCCTCATCATCAGCTTCGGAAGATAAAGCAGTTGCTGCTCCATCAGTTGCGGCTCCATCAGTCGCTTTAGCTCCAGTTCCTGCTCACCCATCAGTTTTATCAGATGCAGATGCGGCAACTCTTTTAGCAGTGCTCACATTGCCTAAGCTTGTTATACGTGGAAGAGCAGAAACTGATATACGCCAAACTCATGTTCTTGCAGTGAATACTGCTGATGCTGAAAAACCTGTTGAGCCGTTTGTTTCTATTTTTGATTATGCTCGTTTAAAGCAATGTGCTTTTAAAAGAGCAGGAATCACTGCAGCTAAAGATACAGATGCTGAAGCAATGCGAGAAATAATACTACAAGTTAATGCGCGTATGATAGCTACGGGCGGTGCAAATGCACATATTAAAGTTGGTCCCGAACTATTGGCAGTTGATGCTTTTTTTGGTCATTATAAATAAAAACATATAACAATATTTTATAATAAAAATGGGTGATTTTAAAATCACCCATTTTTATTATAAAATATTGTATTTTTTCTATGAAAGGAAACCACTAGGAGCACTAGAAGATCTTAAAGGAGAGAAATTAATAAGGCCTTCTGCAGCTGTTTGAGCATTATTAACAATGTCTGTGGCGTTTGAGGTAAGGTTAATATAGTCTGCCCGGCTTGTTTTTGCAGTTAAGGTAGGCAAGGAAGATCTTGCCAGGAGATTATTTACCGCTGTAAGCATTTGAGGATTTTTTGCAAGATCTGCATACGTTGTTATTTCTAGTGCAGATTTAAGAGCGGTAATTTGATTATCTAGCGCTATGTTAATAGCTGTTTCTTGTTCAAGAGTAGTAATTTTATCGACCATAGTAGGATCTAATCCCAAGAGCTTCATTCCAGCTTGGCCAGCAAGTTGTTCATTTACATCAGAAACTTTGGTTAATTCTTCTAAAACATGAGCTGTAACTACATCAATAGGAGTTAAACTTGCTCCTGTTTTAGGATTAATTGCTGAAGCTGTAGGATCAAATGAAACGTCAGCGAATATTTTAGTAGATGATCCGGGAGTGATTTTTGCAGGAGCTGATTTAACAGTTGGAGCCGGTGTTGCTGGTTCAGCAATAGGAGCTGCAGGTTCAAGAACAGGAGAGCTTATTACAGCGCCTTTATTGGTGCCAGTTGCGCCTGATGGGGGAACTGGAGTTGAAGAGCTGCTAAAATAATCTGCTATGCCTCTGAATATTTCTACAAGAGGAGCTGCTGCTTTAGAAAAATATAAATCTACGGAATTGAAAAAATTATCAAAAGTTCCAGTAGCTTCTGCTTGTTCTAATGCGGCATCAATAGCTGCTTTATCTACAGAATGCCCTTCTTTTGCTTGAAGAATTTGATCAAAATGAGCATTAAATGCATCCCATGAACCAGAAGCTTTTGCCTGAGAAATAGAGTTGCTTAAAGCAGCTTTTTCAATGATAGTTAAAGGTTTTCCGCCTTTAGCTTGAATTGCTAAAGAAAGGCTATTAACTACATCAGCAGTTTTTGCAGTAGTTCCTGCTACATCCACTATAGGCTTGCCAGCAGCATCTATAGCTCTGCCAGGAACATCCACAGGTTCTCCAGAGACTTCGATTGGTCGTCCTATATCCGTGGGCCTTGCTACTTCAACTGAAGGGGCTTTGCATTCTTGTGCTAGTATACATAAAGTAAGCAATATTATTTTATAATTTTTCATATATGCGCCCTCTTATTTTTTAGGTATAAATTGGTTTAAATAAGCTTCTGCAGTATCTGCAGCAGTAGTAATAGTTGGAAGTGCTTCTGCAACAAGAGATTTAAGATTTGCTGAACCCGATTTTGAAAAGAATCTTACTAAAGTATTATCTGAAAAATCAGGAGTAATTTGAGGGAAAGAAATTCTAGCAAGTGCTTCATTGACAGTCTCAAGATCTGCAGGAGGTATTTTGCTCCAGCTGCCATTATTATACGTATCATTTATTTTTTTTAAGCCATCAGGTGAAAAATCTTCATATTTTTGTGCCCATTGTAAAGAAAGTTGGAGTGCATGAGCATCTTGTGCTATTTTTATTAAAAGGGCTTTGGCGGTATCAGGGGTTAATGGTTGCGGCACACCAGTTTCTGGGTTTACTATTGTAGCAGGATCTATACCAAGAATCCTGAGGGCTGCAATGCCAGTATTTTGATTGTTTGTTTTAATAAATTCCTTGAGCGGCCCTTCAACTTGTCTTCTGATAAGTATCATTTGAACATCAAACGGCTTTGTGGTATCTCGTGTAACAGAAAATACTGGACTTGATATAAAATCACCAAATGTTACTGAAGAAGCCATAGCACTTTCTGTTGCCATGGGACTTGGCTTTCCGCCTAATCCTGCGCCTCCAGATTTTGCAAGCATAGGATTATCCATATAAACGATTTCTTCTTCGGAAACAGCAGCGGCTGGTTTTGCTGTAAGTTTTGAGTTAGTAGTATTTAGTTTTGCACCAGATAAACTTACTGTAACGCGATCAGCTGCGAAAAGAGGGCTATCAACATACATTAGGTCGGTTGGTAATTTTAAGCTTGCGCCAGCAGTTTCTCCAGTGCTTTTGCCAGCGCCTCCAGCAGGAGCAGAGGCATCTTTCATGAGCGTTGTTGATCTAGGTTTGCCTACCTTAGATCTTGATAATGATATAGTAGCAGCCGCATCTTTTGGCATAGTGGCAGCATGCGGAGCAGATTTTGCAGCTTCTATGCTTGATGCCGTTTCTACTAAATCAACGCCTCCAAATTCTACAGCATGAAAAGATTGGCAAGCATGTGTATAAGCCCCTGCAAGCATGATATAAAAAGCATAATACAACTTCATGAATTTCCCTTTTTATAAAAATAAATTATTAATTTGAAGCAGAAAAATCGAATCCAGATTCTGTAGGAGTTGGAGCGCTTGAAGTTGAACCAGAAGCTGAAGAAGTGCTTGGTGCAGGAGTGCTTGCGGTTGGTCTATATTCTGATTTTGCTTCAATAATAATAGACTTTGCGGCTGTCATAATACTTTGTTGCTCCGCATCAGCTTTGCCTTCTAAAGAAGGAAGTCCTAATCTTTGAACAAGGGCGCTTTGATTAGCAAGATCTGAAGCATCTTTAGATCCTAAAAGTTTAAATAAAGCTTGAAATGCTTGCTGTGGTGTCATACTTGAAGTATTGCCATTAGGATAAAGAATTTTTGCTGCAATTTCAGGTTTATCGGTTAAAGAATTCATAGCATCAATTGTATAAGCGGATAATTCGCCTGGGTTGCTTATATCTCCAGAAAAAGAAATAGAAAGTACACGAGTTGAGGGCATAGAAGTAGGAATGCTTGGTGCATGAGCTGCTGGTTCAATAGCTGGTGCTGGAAGAAGAACAGCGCCTGAGCCGCTTGCTGGGATGCTTGGGCTTGCTGGTGAGCTACTAAAGAAATCTGCTAAACTTTGAAATGCATCACTCAAAGATACTTTTGCAGATGTGAACCAAGAGTTAAATTTATTAGCAAATGTTTGCATAGTGCCTGTTTCTGCAGCTGCTTCAAAAGCCCGTATAATTTGGTCTATTTGATCTGATGTGAGATGATCTTGAACTAGAATTTTTGAGAATTCGATTCTAAAAGGTTCCCAGTCATTATATATTTTAGCGTTTCTAATAAGCCGAGTAAGAGATACTTGTTGTTTGCTTGAAAGTTCAAATATTTTTCCAAGCTCTGCTACTGCGTTTGCTGTGGCAGCTGTAATCGCATTAGTTTGCATAGTATAGTTGAATACATTTTGATCGGCAGCTGGTTCTGAAGCTGTTTTTGCAGCTATTTCAGCAGCCTTTTCGCCGGGAGTTTTTGCTGAAGCTGGAACTTCTGCAGGAGCATCAACAAAACGTACACTATGTTCTTCTGGAATAGATGGAAGAGTCGGTTTAAAGGGTTCTATGCATAAAATGGAGCAACTGAAGAACAATCCACAAAGCATAAGCTTACTATAATTTTTCATATACTTTTTCTCCTTAAAAATAATTACAGTTTTATAAATTTTTGTTTAACTCTACTGTGAGGAGGAAGAAAAAGTCAATTATCAAGAATTACATTTTTTCAGGGCAAGAAATTCCCATCAGGTTACAACAGAGCTCTAAAGTCTGCTGTATGAGCAGAATAAACCCTAATTTTTCTTCAGAGTTTTGTTGGTTATCTTCTTGGATAACTTTGCTGGAATTATAATATTTATGGAATAAGTGCGCAATTTCATAGGTATAATAAGCAATTAAATGAGTATGATGAGTTGCTGCGATATGTTCAAGAAGATGTTTGAGCTCTATAATTTTTTTAATAATAAGCTGCTCATCAGGCGTTAAGTTTTGCATGGTGAAAATTGGCATATAGCCATATTCTTCTTTTGCTTTGCGAATAATGCTATGCGTGCGAACGTAGGCATATTGAATATAATAAACAGGATTTTCATTGCTTTGTTGCAATGCTAAATCCACATCAAATTCAAGTTCAGCATCTGCTTTGCGATTAAGATAAAAAAAACGTGCAACATCTTTGCCAACAGTTTCAATAATATCTTCCAGGCTGATGATATTGCCAGCGCGTTTTGACATTCTTGCTAAAGCGCCATCTTTTAAAATACGTACAAGTTGATAAAGAATTACATCAAGAGTTTTGGGATCATATTCTAAAGCTTGCATAATGCCATGCAATCTTTGCACAAAGCTATGATGATCATGGCCAAGCACCATAATTAATGAATCAAAGCCACGAGAAAATTTATTTTGAACATAGCCAGCATCAGCGCTTACATATGTTAAAGATCCATCAGATTTTATCATCACGCGATCTTTATCATCACCAAATTCAGTTGATTTAAACCACCAAGCGCCTTCTTGTTCATATAAATAATTATTTTTTTTGAGAAGATCTAAAGCTTTTTGAATTTGTCCTGATTCATGTAATTGTTTTTCCGAAAACCAAACATCAAACATAATCCCATAATTTTCAAGCGTATATTTTAGTGCATCAAGCATGTGATTTTTTGCATATTCTTCAAGAAATGCTTGAGGTTTTTTTATGCCATCTTTGCCAAATTCTTGTAAAAATTGCTCAGCTAAAGTTTTTAGATATTCTCCATGATAAGCATCTTCGGGGAGCTCGATATTATTTCCCAATGCTTGTTCAATGCGAATTTTAAATGAAACACCAAGTTTTCTGATCTGTTCCCCAGCATCATTAATATAAAATTCTTTAGTAACTTTATGGCCTAAAAATTTTAAAACATTACCAAGTACATCTCCTATAATGCCATTTCTGCCATGGCCAAAATGAAGCGGTCCTGTTGGATTTGCGCTTACAAATTCGATATTAATGTTATGTTTTTTTACTTCAGGAGCAAGTTTGAAAAAATGAGATTTATGCGTATGAAGTTCTTGATACATTGTTTGAAAAGCTTGTGGTTTTAAGAAGAAATTTAAAAATCCTGGGCCGGCAAGTTCTATGCGTTCAACGAAAGGATGTGAAAATTTTTGTGTGAGCTGCGTTGCAAGAGCGCGTGGATTTTGGCGTAATTCTTTTGCAATAACCATTGCTGCATTAGAACTGATATCTCCAAAAGCCTTTTTTTCTTCATTGGTAATAAGCTCAAAATTACAACGTTCTATCAGAGTTTGTTCAGAAAGTTGGTATGAGGTAGCAATTATCTTGAAAAATGAGGCTTTTATAGTATCAATAACATTCATATAATTCCTTGTACAAAGGGCAAAACCCAAGCTTGTGGCTCTAGTAATAATGCATGGTTATGGTAAGATTAATATACTAACGTTATCAAATTATTGGCTTAAAGGAAATCCGTTTTTCATGAAAATTGCGGTATTGGTCTCTGGTGGAGTAGATAGCTCTGTGGCATTGGCCTTGCTTAAGCAGCAGGGATACGATGTTACAGCGTTTTATTTAAAGATTTGGCTTGAAGATGAACTTTCTCATTTGGGTGATTGCCCGTGGGAAGAAGATTTATCGTATGCCAGAGCTGTTTGTGAGAAATTGCAGGTTCCTCTAGAGATTATTTCTTTTCAACAGCAATATTCGGATATTGTGGTGGCTTATACGCTTGCAGAAGTGCGAGCTGGTAGAACGCCAAACCCTGATATTTTATGCAATCAATACATTAAATTTGGGGCATTTTATCAAGCGATTTCAGATGATTATGCGTATGTGGCTACTGGGCATTATGCGCAAGTGGAACATACAAATGATGTATCTTATTTGAAAAAAGCTGTGGATCCAGTAAAAGATCAAACTTATTTTCTTTCATATCTTTCACAAGCACAATTGAAACGAGCTTTGTTTCCTATTGGGCATTTGCCCAAATCACACGTTCGAGCTTTGGCTCATGAATTTGGTTTGCCAACAAGCACGCGCAAAGATAGCCAAGGAATTTGTTTTTTGGGGAAATTTAAATTTAAAGAATTTTTGCAAGCTCATTTGGGCACAAAACCTGGAGAAATTAAAGAATTTGAAACGGGCGTTAAGCTGGGTATGCATTCTGGGTTTTGGTATTATACTATTGGCCAAAGGCAAGGCATTAAGCTTTCTGGTGGGCCTTGGTATGTGGTTTCAAAGGATATTGAACGAAATATTATTTTTGTATCACGCCAGTATCAAGAAGTGGAAGAACATAAACATGGTATGATTGCCACTAATTTTAATTGGATTTCTGGCATGTCGCATTCTTCAGAATTAGAAGTTCGATTTAGGCATGGGCCTGTGCTGCATTTAGCAAAAGTTGCTGTGCAGGAAAATGGGAAAGTTAAAATTATGCTGCATGAAGAAGTATTGCAAGGAATTGCATGCGGGCAATTTGCAGTTTTATATGAAAAAGATATCTGCCTTGGTGGCGGAGTTATAGAACAAGCATTGTGAAAATTATTATTCTTATAAAGGGTTAAAACTATATGTTCAAACAACTATGGCTCATAACAGTTATTATGATTTCAGGTGTAATCATTGCTTCAGATACAGAAACTTCAAAAGAAATACTTAGAATTAGAACTGATAGCTTAGCAAGTAGTTCTGGTTCTGATCCAGTAAGTGAAACCTTAAGCCCAGAAACTCCGCATACTTCTGCGCTAGCACAAGCTGCTGTAGAAAAAGTTATAGATGCAATTGTTGTAGGCGATGCTGAACAAGTGAAAGTTCACGTAGCAAGCTTACAAAGAACTGGATTTGATTTTGTAAAAGTTGCTTATACTGGTGCAAAGCATCCGCATTTCAGAGGAAATATTTTTGATGGTTTTGAATCTTTTGTGCATGCACAGCTTAAAGCTGGCAAAGTAATTGATCCTGATGGTAAAATATGGGAAATATCAAAGGCTTTGCAAGTTGCAACATCAGATACTAGATATCAAGAGGCATTAGATTTGCGTCATAAGGCATTAATGATGATAGTAAGGGATGCTTCTTATGAAAGACGTTGGGCCGCTGGTGAAATAACGTTTGAAGTAAATCCATGTGCTGGACATCTTGATCCGCTTACAGGCGCTATGATTTGGGAATATCCACTTATTGTTCCTTCTTCAGTAAAAAAAACTATAGTAAAAAAATCTGATGAAGTAAAAGTTTCAAGCGTATCTATATTAGCTCGGGTATGTGGTGCACTTGGGTGTCCACGTAGAACAAGACTAGTTAAAGAAGAATTAAAATAATTGAACGGGCCTTTGAAAAAAGGCCCGTATTTTTTGTTAAGCAGAAAAAGTTCCTATTAATGAGCAGCTGGCAATTATGTGGCTGCTTAAAGCTTTCATCACATCTTGATATGCGGCCATATCTTTTAAAGGCAATGAACTATCAAGTGCATATAAAGTAAAAATATAACGGTGTTTTCCAGATGGTGGTTGTGGGCCATCATACTGAGCCCTGCCAAAATCATTCTCCCCCGCTTGTACGCCAAATTTGCGCAATTGCTGTGTAGAAATGCCTTGAGGTAGTTCATGCATTGAGGCAGGAATGTTAAAAAGTATCCAATGTATAAAATTTCCTGATGGCGCATCAGGATCATGGCAAATAAATGCAAAACTTACGGTGTTTGCTGGAATATTGCTCCATGCAAAATGAGGAGAGATATTGCCATGCAAATGCGCATGTTGCAAAGGAATTGGTGAACTAGCTTTGAAATCATTACTTTGTAAGATAAGAGAAAGTTCTTGAGAATTAATCATCATAGGCATTGTAGCAATCATAAGAAGCAAAATAGCTTTTTTCATAGAGGATTGCTCCTTGTTAAAGGGTTATTTTAATTTTTGTACAAAGCTTACTTCTTTTTTAAAAAACAACTATCTGTTTTTAAAAAGTCATGGTATGCCTAATTAAAATACATTGATACTTTTTTAATTAAAGGAGAAGTAAAATGAAAAAAACAATGTTAAGCGTGGTGATGCTTATTATGACATTTGTTCATGTGCATGCAAATGTAGTAGATTCTGCGATGTCCGCAGTTTCTTCTACTTTAAATTCTTTAGCTTCAACGGTTTCTTCATCAGCTAAAAACATAACTTCTTTGGCTCAAAATAATCCACATCTTGTGACGGCAATAGCACTTTTCTTTAGTAGACCTGTATTGGGACTTTTAACGCAAGCAGAACAATATAGTCTTGCGCGTTTAGCAGGTTTACGCGTTACTTCAGATCCTAGTAGTTCCCAAGCAACTTTGAATATTGGTGGCCTTGCTTTGCAAGCTACTACTTTAACTGATGACCAAGTGCAACAAAATGGACTTGCTAGTGTGAGTGCTGCTTTAAAAGAAGTTGCAGATCCAGCATCTTCAGGATCTGCGCATGCTGTAGCTTCTGTAGTTGCTTCTAAAAAAATGATGAAGCGTGATGTAAGCCCGGTGGTGGTACAGGATTTAGTAGATTTAGCTCAAGGAAATACTGTGTGGGCTGTTAACGTGCATGCCAATATTGGCCAATATGGGTTGCAAAGTTCTGTGAGTCTTTCAGATGTAGCTTTATCAGTTCTGGGAGCTCTTGCAGTTTTAGCATTGCAAGTGACAGGTTCTCATGGAGCTATTGCTACTTCATCGACTTCTGCTGTTGAGGCATAATATTTTGTATAAAAAGATGATAAGAGGTTTGCTTGTATAGTAAGCCTCTTATTTTTTGTTATACTAATGAAACATGAAAGGATTTGCATGATTATTCCTATGTTTTTTACCAGTGCTCGAATTTTAGTTACCCCATTTTTATTTCAAGCAATAGCATTGCAGCTTTGGAATCAAGCTGCGCTTTTATTTTTTCTAGGAGCTATAACAGATTTTTTTGATGGTTTTTTCGCTCGATATTTAAAGCAAACTTCTCTTTTGGGAACTATATTAGATCCTATAGCAGATAAAGTATTTTTAATGGGTGCATTATCTGCACTTGGTATGCATATTTCTTATATTCCTTTATGGATGCTATGGGTTATGATTGGCAAAGAAATAGTATTAATGGTTGGTGCCGGAATTTTATTATACTCAATGCCTGCATTCAGAATTATACCAACATGGCATGCAAAATTGCTGACAGCCATAGAATGTGGAATAATTCTGATGATGCTTTTGCATCATGCACAGTTTATTGTTGTTTGGGAATCTGTATTATATTGGGGGATTTTTGGATGTATGTTTGCAAGTTTATATGTGCTTGTGGAATATGTATTTAAAATTTATTTCCTCGTAAGGGATAACAATGCGTTTTAAAGTAATGATACTTATTGCTTTTGGCATGTATATGCAGATGTCGATTTTAGCTGAATCAGAACAGGTTTTTACGGCAAAGCCTGTAGCAAAAAAACAATCAAATAATGCTTTAAAAGAGAAAATCGTGCAGCAAGCAAAAGAAATTCTACACGCATGCAATGAAATGGCGCGTATGCTTTCTTGTGAGCAAGATTTTATATTAATTCAATTGCAGGATATGGCAGATGGAACTGCTTTTTTTGAGCAAGCTGATAATAAAGATTTAACGCATTGTATGCATGAGTTAGAAAAGCTTTCTAATTTGATACAAGATATGCGGATAAAAATTTCCCAGCAGGTGCATCATGCTTTTGTGTGTAGAAAAAAATAAAACAATCTTTATAATTATTTCATTACTTTTTTATCATAAATGAGGAAACTTTTATGGCTGCATTTAATAGAATTATTATTGTAGGGAATTTAACACGAGATCCAGAATTTAAACAGCTGCCATCTGGTCAAGGCGTATGTCGTTTAGGGCTTGCTTCAAATCGTCAAATCAAAAATCGTCAATCTGGTATGCAAATGCAAGAAGTGTGTTATGTGGATGTTGATGTTTGGGGTCCACAAGCTGAGAGTTGCAATAAATATTTGCAAAAAGGACGTGCTGTTTTGGTAGAAGGGCGTTTGAAATTTGATTCTTGGAAAGATGCCGAAGGTGCTACAAAATCTAAACATAGTATTGTGGCAGATCGTGTGGTGTTTCTAAATAGTGGTGCTAATGCAGAAGAAGGGACTGAAGATCAACTTGCTGAAGAACAGCCCACCCCAGCTGCTCGTTATACCACGCAAGATACCAATAAATTTCGCGCTGCACAGGAAAAAATAGAAGTACAAAAAACTCAGCAAAAGAAAAAGCTTGCTACAAAGGATTCTGTGCATGTAGAAATGCTGGAAGATATGCAGCCAACTATTCAGGGATCAGCTAAATTTAAAGATGAGCCGCCTTTTGATGAAGAATTGCCTTTTTAAAACTTAAAAAAACACTTTATTATTTGCCATTAAAAGCCTAGTAACAATCATATGTTCTAGGCTTCTTTTTTGTCAGAACCGTTGACAAATAGAATAGTTTTTTAGCAAGCTGAAGGTATAGAAATACAAAAAACTGTTCTTTGTGGGTGGTCAAGAAAGAACAAGGGGGGATGTATGAAGCTAAGAAATATAGTAATTATTATAGGATTATTTGGTGGTTTGAGCTTAGGGGAAATGCAGGCGCATGCCCTTTTCGATCCGGTTTCAGATTTTAGATACCCAGAAACATTATTTGAGGTGGTGCATGATGGGATTGTGCAGATTATTTTTATGATTAAAAGAAATTCTAATCTGCAAGCTGTGATTAATGGTTTACAAGAGCTTCATGAACGTTTTGATACCACTTTATATTATCAGCAAGGTTCTATTAAATCTTTAGATCAAGAATTTTTACAAAATATGGTGGATAGATTGCAAGATCTTATTGTAGGTTTGCAAAGTGATCAAGATCTTCATAAGCAAGCTGATATATTATGTGCGCAATTGCGTGAAAAGATTGTACAATAATAGTCTTAAAATTCATAGGTGAAAATACAACCAAGGCTAGCGCCTGTGATTGGGGTTTTTATAATATTTTCTCCTGCCAATGGAATTGTATAGAAGAATTTGATGATCGGAAGATCTGGAGACTCTTCAGTTGCAAAATCATATTCAATTTCGCTTAAGATGCTCTTTGCATCCCAGCTTTGAAGATTTGGGCTTTGATTTACTAGATTTGTAGGGAAGCGAGCGGTATTCGCGGGCGTAAGCGTTGATTTTCCATTGTGTGTATATAAATAACTAAAGCGTAAAGAAAATCCTTTAAAAAAATGGTCAGCTTCGATATAAACAGAAGTATGATAAAAAGGATTAGTTTTTTCTGTAGCTATATCTTGGAATGGAACTAAAATAGTTGTATTAGTACCAGCGGGGTTTAATGTATAAAGATCCATATTTGCAAGCCATGGCATAACAATAATAGTGCTGCCCACATTAAGCCAGTCAAGAAATCCAGTTCCAATATTTGCAATAATAGGAAATCCAATATGGCGGTTGCCTGGAAATGGAAAAGCAAATAGATCATTAAAATTCTGATCACATTGCTCTGGTAGCGATAATCCAGCTTTAAATGTGATATCAAGAAAATCTATATGCTGAAAATTTTGAAAATGATGGCTCCAGCCTGCTAAGATATAACTTTGCATGAGCCCATACTTGCGCATGCCGCCATCTGGTTGCAAAAGACTTCCATTGCTATTTAAAGCATCTGATAAGGTGGTGATAACTGTTTGAGCTTGTATAGGCGTTAAAGCAGGGTTTAAATTTGGTTGCATCGTGATTTTAGATATTTGCAGATCTCGGATTAAAGCTGCGCCTTCTAAGAAAAATCCATATATTAAATTTTTTGAGAAATGAAGATATAATTCTTTAACACCAAATTTTCCTTGAAAGTTTACAGCGCCTAGATCATTAACAAGATCAGCAGGGATAGAAAGTAAGAAATATTGGATCATCGCAGGAGGAAGTAATTGTGCTGATAGCGTATCTTGCCCATAAATTTCTAAAGGATTGCAAAGATTGCCAAATTGATTATAAGCTTGAGTTGTGTTGCCAGCACTATATATTGCTGAAAAAGAAGTAAGTTGATCTTTTGCAAAATGAGGCGTTTGCAGCTTACTAGATGGCTTATACATGGTAGTAGTCATTCCTTCAAGAGAAGGGATAGAGCTGGTAAGAATAACGAGCAATAAGAAAAAAGAATTTCTTGTAAAATTCATATGATTGTAAGCGCGCTTGTCTGTTTTAAGGTATTATTTTATACTTAGAAATAATACCACAAATTCGCCATTTCATCAAAAAGGATCATCTTATTATGAATAATAATGATAATAATCAAAAGCCGCCTCACGCAGAAGACGTGCTTCAAGAACAAGTTGAACAAATTCTATCATCTGAAGTAAAGCAACAGCTTGAAGCATGTAATCAAGAATTGAGCATGTGGAAAGATCGTTGCATGAGAGCTGCTGCGGATTTTCAAAATTTTCAACAACGAGCAGATAAAGAACGAGCATTATTGATTGATATTGCGCAAGAAAAATTATTAAAAGATTTTCTGCAAGTATTTGATGATGTCGATCGCGCTTTATCTACTCCTGCCCCACAGCATGATTCTGTGCAAGCATGGGTTACTGGTTTTGAAATGATTCGTAAGGGCATATTAAAGATTCTGGAAAAATACGGAGTGCATGAATTTTCTTCATATCAGGAATTTGATCCAGAGTTTCATGAAGGGATTATGCATGTAGAAGATGCTTCAAAATCTTCAGGAACTATTGTACAAGTGTTTCAAAAAGGTTTTATGAATAAAAATAAGATATTAAGGCCTGCAAAAGTTAGTGTAGCAAAATAAAAAAGCTGGGTTTAACCCAGCTTTTTTAATGTAAAGTTGCTACTGCAAGCTCAATCATAATTAAAATGATGATGAGAATTGAAAGAAAATCTTCCCTGTTGGCATCAATTTTACTTTGATATACATAGCGTATTTCTTTAATAATGTTAAATTTCTTTTCAATAGATGCTTGCCATGTGGTAAGATCGAATTTTTCTATAATTTCCTGATAGATTTGAGAGAAATATTTTTCTCCTGCAATTCTAATGCTATTTTCAAGACGTTCAGTGATCACTGAAATATCTACTTTTAAACGGTTTAATTCACCAACTGGATCTATAAATCGTGATCCTATAAAAGGAAGATAAGATGCTAAAGGCAAACGAGGACCTTTTGCTTCATATAAAGCAGTAAGCTGTTTATCTAAAAGTTTATCGAAATATTGTAGTTCAAGTTGTTGAATCGTTCCCAGCTCAAAAAAATCTAAAAGCTCTTCATATTGCGGATCATAAATAAAAGCAGCTTCAGAATCTATAACAATTAAATCTTTTTTATAATATCCAATAGAATCTCCCAAAATTTCTTCTTTTTGATATTCAGAAAGAAGTTCTGTTTCAAAGCGAAGTAAGGTTGCAATATTGCCCCCATACTGTTCTTTAAGCTCTATACCATTGATATCTGGATGCATATTAATTTGAATAACTGGATAATAGGCTTTGTGATGGAAAAATTTTGGCTTTATGATAAAAGGTTGTAGGCGTTTGAATAAAATGTGAGCATCATGAACGCTTTGCTGTTGATACTTTTCATCGATTTCGATAATAGTTTCTCGCAATTGCTGCAAGGTATCGGTAATAGGTATTTTATATGTTAAGGAAATTACGCCGAACTGATGAACTTTTGCACTGATGCAGCGGCTGCTTTCATGAGGATGAGGTAGCTCTATTTGCAGAGGAATATGATAGTTTTTAAAATACTTTGGTAAGGGAACTGGATATGTTTGTAAAAGATGGGATTTTTTGAGTTTTTCCACTTCAATATCATCTCCTATATCAAATGCATAGAAAATATAAATATTGCCTGAAAATATCAGGGCTTTTGGATGAGAAGAAAATTTAGTAGAGTCTTTTTTATTTAATTTCATAAAATTACGCAATAAGTCCTTTAGATCTCAACTATATCATACTTTTCAAAAATATTCTAGTTTTCAAATAGAAATAATTTGTTAGAAGATGGGTTTAGTAGTATACTTTTAGTATCCAGATTCTATTAACAAGTTTTATTTAATTTAGACCCTTTTAAGATGGGCTTTTCATATGATTTATACTATAATTTTTATTTTCATGGGGCTTTTATTAAGCCCATTAGATCTTTATTCTGCTGATGTAGATTCAAGTAAACCTGATACTTCTGCAGCAAGACTTATAACTGGATTGGAAATTGTTGATCCGGCTGCTGCATTACGGCATCGAATGATGCTAGGTGCAAGGCCGCCTCTTGGTGGAAGAGTTAGTTCTAGTATTCATATGAGTCCAGCTCCAAGTCCTACGAGTGAAGAGGCTTTAAGCCCAGCAAGCCCAGGGGCATGTTCCTTACCAGGAACCCCTGTAGATGATGCATCTATTCTAGTTTCAATTCCCTCTTATAGTTCAGGAGGTCCAAAATTGAGATGTATGTATCCTGGAGGTGTAGCAAAACCTTCTTTAATGCCCTCTCCTTTCTCAACTAGTTCTACGGTAACTTCTGCAAAATATTCTACTGTGATTACTTCTCCTTCTGCTTGTGATGTAATTGTTGCGGTAGCAACAGGTGATGATGCACTTGTTGTAGTCGAGGCGGATGATGATGCTGTAACTTTTTTAGATCAAGCAAAAATTGATGCTCGATTGGCTCAAGGTCGTAGAAAAGGAATAACCCCTTTAGAATTTATAGAAAACCTTGCCAATAAAACTTTGCCGCAAATGACAGCTGGCACATATCTTCTTGAAGATGGCATTTTAGCCGTTCACTTAATGAGAAGGGCTTTGCATACAGGGCCACGCTCTTGCGATCCTGAGACTCCAGCTTATGCAAGAATGGCTGCGCTCGCGAATTCTGAACATGTTACACGCGTTTTTAAAGGTTCTGTAATTCCTCAAATAAGCGCTTTTCATGCTAAAATGGCGGATTGGACAGAAAGAGATGAGGAAATGGCGCCTGTGGTCGCGCTTTTGGAGCAAAATTTTGAGGAGCCGCGTCAATCAATGCCACATTTTAGATGGGATCCTGAAACAATAGTTCATGTGGCACAACAATATAAAGCGGCTGGTCAGCCTTGGCTTGAAGATTCTTTAAAAGAAATGGGTGGCGGTTCCGCTGATGGTGTTGCAAGATTAGCAACAGCGGCTATATCTGGCGTGCATGCTGCCGGTGGTGCTGGCGCGAGTGCGAGGTCTGCTCCTTTGCGTTAACATTAGTTGCAAAAAATATTGAGTTATATGAATATGATTGCTATAAAATCTTAAGATATTTATGTTAAAAAGGAGAATATAGTGAAGCATAGTTATATTTTTATAACGTTTTTAGGAATGCATGTATTTTCTTTCATGCATGCACAAGAGCAATCTGCACAACAAAATAATCATACAAAACATACATCTGAGCATTTATCAAAATCTGTTAAAAAAAACAAAAGCACGCTGCAATCTTCTGCTGCACAAAAATCGGATGATAGGCATTATATTTATCCTCGTACACGAGCTAAAAATCAAGCTCGGGGTGCCAAGGTTCCTGATGTAAGCATAAAAGGAAATAAGCTAGTTCCTTTTGCAAAAGCAGATAAAGTTATGCAGCATAATGCAATCATGCATGTTTATGCTACAACATTTCATGATAAGCATGGACATGTTTTGCAAGTGATGCAAGCAGCTGGACCATCCATGCAAAAAGAATTCAAAAAATTTAAAAAAGCTGTTAAAAACGTATGTGCATATCCAGAAGATTGGAATTTGTTGCAAGAATCTATGCATTGGTATGATATGATTGCTATTTCAGAGGTGAATGCTTTTAGCAAAGAACGCGAAGCAAAATCAAAATTGAAAGTTAATAAAAAGTTAGAAGTAACTTTAAAGAAAGTTGCTCATTCAAAGCCATTGCTTTCTTATGCTGCACAAAGCTTAAATCATAGCAAATTATTACTTGAAGAATATGCATTTAATATTCGTTTAATTCAGCATGTTGAATCATTGCAAAAAGCGATGGAAAATAAAAAAACAAAAATGAAATTTAATACTCCAGAAATGGCACAAGCGAGAAATAGAATGGTTGCATTGGTAGTACTTCTAGAAGGAGCTGCAGTGCATTATGGCGCTATCATTGAAGCTTATGCAGATGAAGCGCAAAAACAAAGTGTTTCTGTGGATAATGTTATTGAATCATTGATCAGAGAAATAAAAGATACGCTTCGAGCATAACTTAATACTATTAAATGTTTTTATAGAATTATAATAAAGAGGGCCGAAATTTTCGGCCCTCTTTATTTATTTAATTTTTTCACTGTCATAAGCATAATCATTAAAAATAATTTTCTTGAGATTTTATAAAAACTTGCTTCACTTGATGTACCTATTTACACAAGATACAGAAACGAGTTTGGCATGATCAGCATTTCCAAGAAAAAATTCTATACATTGTATAGTTTTATAATCCTTTTATATCCTCTTTTTATACACCCAAAAGAACAAGAACGAGATTATTTTACCCAGGCTTTAGAGTTTATTCCTTATGCAGCGCAAGCAGCCACAGCAGCAAAAACAGTTGCTATTGCTTTCGTAGCAGCTCAATCTGTGACAGCTGGTTTGCTTTCTAGAAGA
>Ga0172380_10004703_pt1 | contig 17261 bp, 16 predicted proteins | sample Leawe162metaG_FD_119747 | JGI IMG/M metagenome (GOLD analysis project Ga0172380, IMG submission 119747) | Leachate microbial communities from a municipal landfill in Southern Ontario, Canada - Leachate well 162 metaG | ecosystem: Engineered > Solid waste > Landfill > Unclassified | place...
CGGTTACTTTCAGATTCAAAGCTCTTGTAGGCATTGGATGCGGCTTGATACTTGGAGTTGATCGTAGAGATCATGTTCGCGCGAGCCTCTGGAGTAAGGAAGGGTTGATTTTGAGCAATACGTTTTGCGTCAGCCCATTTCTGCTGAATAAGGGACTGGGAGTATTTTTGAACTGTTTGATATTCCCCTTCACGAACAACTGATTCAGGGTCTTGAGCTTTAGCGAAGGCATAAATCAGACCTTGATCGTCTGTAGAAGTAGGGTTTGCTTTGTTGGCCAAAGATTTGGCATATTCATACCCTTGCTTAACGGTGTTGAAGTTTTTTGTAACAGGGCTGTTATTGAAGGCTGTGATGATTGAATTTGCGGTAGTGTTCATTTGAGCCTGTGAAAGACCATTTGAACTTTCTTTCTGAGGTGCCGTAAATACCGATTTCCCTGTAATAGGATCGTAGAGAGTCGCACCTGGAGAAACTTCAGTGAGAGAATTTTTCGCAGCTGCTTCAAGCTCTTTGAGTGTCTTGCTGTTCTTGTTAAGTGAGCCTGCTGGAAGACCAGATGATGCTTCAAGAGCACGAAGGTCAGCCTCTGAGATGTTTGAAAATACAGCTGAGCCATAGAGCCCAAGGAGCTCTTTGATGTTGGAGAACTGTTCGGTCTTTTCTGACTGTGAGAGATCACGTTTTGTCTTTTGAATATTGAGGACAGAGAGAACATTTTGGTAGGTATCGTTGACCTTAGTGCGATCACGAACGAATGCGTTATTGGCTTCATCAGTGAGACGTTCACGCTCAGATTTCAAATTGTCGAGAGTGCTCTTAAAGGCGTTTGTCTTATCACCACGGATAGTGCTTGCACGTGAGGCTTTTTCTGCATTTGCTTCCGCATCAATCTGACTAATAAAACGGTTTAGCATTTCGGTATTTGCATTCCGCACACTGTTGCCTCCAGAGGAGAGAGGATTAAAACCAACTCCAGCGAGCTGTGAGAATTGTTCTTGAACTGACGACTCAGCTTGACGACGAGCATCTGCCTTTTTAAGTTCAGTTGCTGCATCAATACGCGCATTTTCACGTGCGATTTCATCGTTGATCTGAGCATCAAGTTTTTTTGTTCCTTCTTCACCGATTAAACCCTGAATTTGAGTATCGTAGTTTTTTGTGTCTGGAGCAGTGTAGGTAGCGGTATTTGCTGAAGGATCAGGAAGAAGGTTTTTGAAACCGCTTTCTGTCTGGTCTGTACCATTTGCCTGATAGTTTCCTGTATTTCCTTCTGTTGGAGGAGGCACTACTGGAGGTGGTGGAGTGTACCCTGCCAAAACATCTCCGCTCGCTTTTCCAAGCGGGCCAGTTACAGGATTAGAAGGGACACTAGGTGCTGGAGCTGGCGCTGGTGCAATTTGTGCTGACGGAGTAGTAATCGGTCTTGAAACTGGCGCGGGAGCAATCGATTGAACTGGGGCTGGTGCGATCGATTGTATCGGCGCTGGGCTCATGATTGGAGCTGGAGAAACAGGCGGTCTTACAATCGCCTTAGCTGCTGAAGTAAACCCGTTTATCGCTGGCCCAAAGGTAGGCGAAATCGCGTTTATCGCGGAACTCTTGATTGTGTCGAGGAAGCTCTTGAAGGCCATATAAAAAATGATAATGCTCTGTTTACCTCCCCACTTGTGAGGAGGTAAGAGAAAATTATGCGAACCAAATGTTTTGAGAAATGATGGTAACACCAAGTGATCCACCACCTCCACCTCCACCACCGCCTGGTGCGCCACCACCAGTACCACCACCTGATGGAGTATTTCCAACACCTCCAGCTGTGTCTCCAGTACCTCCGCTTCCACCTGCTGTACTTAGGCCACCTGCACCACCACCACCTGAACCTCCACCCGCTCCACTTCCTCCAGAACCACCTGCGCCGCCATTACCACCTGCTGCGGTTGCAGTTCCACTGTTAGCCGTAAGAGTATTGTAGAGTGCGAGAAGATGACCACCTGAACCTCCACCACCGCCGCCTCCAGAGCCTGCACCTGCCGCAGCGTTTCCTCCAGCTGTACCAGCTGAACCGTTGACACTGATTGAACCTGTAAAGTTCCATGCACCGAAGCATTCGATTACTAGTGCAGCTCCTCCGCGACCTCCGTTACCACCTGCACCAGAGTTACCACTGGTTGAACGTCCACTTCCAGCACCACCACCACCTGAACCTGGAAAAAGAATGTACGACCGTCGGTATAACATTCCAGCAACTGTTGTATATAAACGAGTCAGTGCAACTAGACCTCCACTTCCACCACTTACTGATCCACTCGTTCCTCCAGCACCGTTAATACCATTGTGTGCCACTCCGTCATATCCATCACTGTTTGTTCCAGATGTACCAGCATTGCCATTGTTTGTGGCAGCAACAGCAGCCCCTCCAGTTCCTCCAGAAGCTCCTAAACCAGAAGCATCTAGGGTACCAGCGATGGTTACGTTACCTGTTGCTTTTATAACAAGATACGTTCCGCTCGCATTTGGGTTACTGAAGGCAAGTGTAGCGCCTACAGAAATGTTTATAGTTGTGTAGTTTAAAACAACATATTGTGCATTGGCTAAATCAACGGTTGTTGTGCCCGCCGTAACGTTCAAGACACCATCTGCTCCTGAACCACCAAAACGGTATTCAAGCCAAGAACGATCGATTCGACCGTTCGCATCCCCTCGAACAACATCATTGGCTGTGCTTGTGACAGCTGTGTCATCAGTTGTTACAAATGGATTTGCAGCGCTCGGTGTTCCCTCTGTACCAGCTAAAGCAGCTTCTTGGTCAGGGGTGAGTGCCATGGTGATGAAAGGACGGCGATCAGTGATGCCAGTGATGTCAGTTCCGTCAGTTACAACTTCGGCAAGAGGGATGTTTCCGTTTGTAAAGCTCACCTGGTTGATAACGAGAGCGCCCGCCTTGGTAAGTTGCACATAGTTCGTGCTTGCAGCCACGACCGCCTGTGCGCTTGCGCCCGCGTATGAAGTGATCGCAGCACCGTTTACGTACCGACCAGCGGCGACGTTAATGGTCAATGATGGGTCAGCACCGTTTTGAGTCACTACAAAATCAGCAATACCAGCGGCTGAACCTACGACGCCTAAAACATATTCGCGATCAACAACATCACGTCCAGAATCAATTGTACGAACAGTTGGAAGCTGCATTACACCACCCATGGCTTCATCTCCATTGAGGACTGAGAGAGCACGACCGAGATAATGCACGTTGTCAGTCATGGCAATACGCACATTTGACGGGTGTTCCATTTGGTTGGCTGGTACTGCCGCGAAAGACAGCACCCCAGCAGTATCAATTGTTGTTAAACCACGAGTAACACCTGTTAAACGGTTTGGGAGAGTTGATGTTCCTGTGTAGTACACCTTCTCAATAACTGTTGAACCATCAATTCCGTAGATGGTAAGTACCCCCGCAGTTTTTTGAGGGAGTTGATTGACGAAGAGGGTCGTGTCTGAAGACGACGCTGCTGCGGTCAAGTATGAATCGTATCCGTCTTCTGGTAGAAGCAAAGGCATATTATACGCTAGATAAAACTTTGGCTGGTTGAACAAGTTTGTCGTCTTTCTTATCGACGAAGAGTTTCGCGGATTGTATTTCAAAATCTACATCTTTCTCAGAATTTTCAAACTGTACGGTCAGAGTTCTGAAGTATTTGTAGGTAGGGTAGATGATGTTTGCAAAAAAGGCCTTCTTTTCAACCCCTTCAGGAAGTCCACCGCCAAAAACACCTTTTCCGAACACGACGGTTCCGATCGCTACATTTCCTACAGTCTCTACTATATTACCATCATCTCCGTTAATGATGAATGTGTATGGAACAGACTCATTGTCAAGGAATATCTTTACGATCAAGTTGCAATTGCTCGTAATAAACCCCGACAAGAACATCATGTTGGTGATTTTTTGGCAAAGAGGAGCTCTGAAGTTCTTCTGACCAGTGCTATACACTGATGAGATCACTGCCCCATTCGCATTTAAACCGTCAAAGAGGCGGTATGTATCCGAGGTAAGCGATGAAAGGCCAAAGAAGGCATTCTTATGCTCTGTAAGAGCGTTTAATTGCCAATGGTCATAGGCTCCAAACGCATCTGGGTTTGTATCCTTGAAAATAGTGAAGTTGTTGGAGGCAGAATCATTGACTTTGCCTATAAAAAAGGCTCGACGATTGAAGTACTCCATGAAACCGTCGGTAAAGTCGATCTCCTGCATGGTAGGCTCGATCTTATCTGAGATACGAGTACTGTTCAATGGAGTATCTCGACCATCATATGACAACGAGCGAATAGTATTGAAGCTGTCTACCAGTAAAAGGTCGTTTTCAGTGGTTGTTATCATGTTTCGAGCGATCAAATCACCCCCAATAACCTTGATCGGAGTGGCGGTTTGAACGGTAGCACCTCCAGTATCTGTTACATTAAGTGCGTAGAGGATACCATCTGAACAAGCTGCAACAAAAATAGGCTGGTTGGTACCAGTAATGTAGGTTTTTAGACCAAGAACTTCAGCGGGGAATATGACAAACCCAGCGTCTCCAGCTCCCGAACCAGCAATAGTAAAGTTTGCAAGGTCATCTTGTGGAGCTGAATTGTCTGCGAGCTTAGAATGATACACGGTGGTAGGATTGGCATCATCACGAACCCAAATACGGTTTTGGTAGAAACCACCCACTGAGCCACGCGGGTTCGCAGTGTAGGTGGTAGTGTCTACTTCAACTATAACCCGAGAACCCGCAGCATGGTTGCTGGTAATACCAGTTACGCCCGTAAGTTGGTCTACAGTTCGTCCAGTCCATGCAAAAGTATCACTTTCTATGAGTCCGCTACCAGTGTTTCCAAAACGTCCTCCTGTTCCTGGAGTAAGCTCAATAGTCGTGCTGGCTGCGGTAAGAGGGTTTACTGAGAGAGACCATGAATTACGCCAGCGAATAAAGGTGTCAGTGCCATTCCCGCCGTACATATATCCGTTAAACGAAGCTGCCCACCACCGAAGATTGGCAGTAAAGGTTGTTGAGGATATGAGGTGCCAGTCATCAGTCACTTCATCATGGAATTTGAGCTGGGTTCCAGTGGTTTTTATCAAAGCCTCATCAGAATCAACAATAAGGCGATGGTTGTAAAGAAAAAATCCAATATCAGTGCTTGCATCAGTTCCAAACAAAGTATATCCAGCCGCTTTACGGATAGTTTTTGCACGATAATCAATGTTTCTGACGTAAGGTGACTCATTGGGCTTCAAATTCTCTGGGAAGTCCTTTGTATTCAACCCTCCATCGAAATTTTGGATGATTTCAAACGGCTCAAATGCCATATACTAAGGTATAAACCGAAAGTCATAAACACCTTTTGCGACTGGTCGATCATTTTGAGTTGCTTGTTGCAGTAAGTACACAAAAGGGTCGAGATCAGCGAGCTGGCCGTTCCAGAGCAACATCTTTCGTGTGTATTGGTTCGCGTTTCCTTTGTTTACGTTCTCTTTTGCATACACAAAGCGCATTGCGCCCTCCATGAGGACGGGCATAAGCTCCTCAGAAAGGATCGATTCATCATCATCATCTTCAAAATAGAGTTTTCTCACTCCAGCTACATCCTGCACGAGGTAATTTGAGTAGTAAGGGATCACCAAAGTACCACTACTGAACCCTTCACCTAAACGAAGAGTTTTACCGATCAGGGTAGCTCTTGGGCCACCGCTGAAAGAGAGGATATTAAACTCGTTTAGAGGGCTGTAACCAACTTGTGGCTGTCCATTATCTGGTGAACTGAGTTGGTACACCATTGCGAGGTCTGGGATGAGCGTACGAAGGTTGTAATCGGTAGCACCAGTAAGGTTGATGGTCGCTTCACGAAGTAAAAAACTAAACTTATGAGGGTTCAAGGCTATCTCCATGTTTGTGAGATGAAGAAACATCGCTATTTCAGAGATTGGTGAACCAGAGGTCGTGTTTACGATCCCACCAGTCAGGGCCTGTGGTGAACGAACCTGAAGAAAGTTTTTTATCGCAGCGTAGTCCATACTATTTGGTTTCTTTAAATTTCTTCAAAATCTCTTTTAGGCTTGTGTTGATGATCGGTAACAATACAATCAGCTTCGGAAGGTAGACGATAAGGAACTCGTAGAATGCTTTCCAAAGAATACGCACCGCCACGCCTCCAATACCCACCAAACCACCTGCCAAGAACACGTCCAGACCCATGCCTTTGAGCTCTTGATGAAACATCGGAATAAAAATACCGAAAAAGAGAGTCATTACCATGAGAATGGTGATAATGCTCGAATGAACATACCTCCAAATCTTTTTTTTGTTACTCTCAACTGAGACCTGCTCGGCGAGAGGCATTTCTGCGGCAGCTTTGTTCACCTCCATTTGCTTTGTCATAAAGAAGTATTAGACAGACTCAAATAATTTTTGAGCGTACGTTGGATTTGCTTTGTACAAATCCCGCATGTTTCTCACCACACGTAAGGTTTTCTCATCGAAGTCAGATGCTTTGATGGGTTTACCTTCGTTGAAGAGATCAATCACCTCTTGTGAGACCGTTTCAAAACCTTTTTGAAGGCTCTCACTTGAGAAAAGCCAGAAAGCAAGTTCTGATTCGATGTGACGTTTTAAACCACCTTGAACAGCGTAGATCTTTTCTGAAGTTGCTGTTTTGATGAGTTTGCCACCGTATTTATTGATGGCTTCAGCCAGATCACGAGGAATGTCAAGAGAAATGAAGAATGCTCCAATACCGTATAGATGTGCTTTATTCACAGGAATGTAAAATTTTCCTTTGTCTCCCCAAGTAGGACTCCAGGAGGTCTGAAAAGTGAGATACTCCTGTTGATCTGGGAGAATCGCATTCCCTAAAAAATCAACCGCATGACCTTCGGAAGAGCCTGACGGAAGAGGAAGAACACCTTTTACGTGTTTGTTGTACGATTCAAACCAAGGAAGAGATGTGATAAGAGGCATGCCTTCCTTGTAGACTGCTTCTCGGGCTAAATCGTACTTACCTACAGCAATATGCCAGAAAGAAGAAGACTTGTTTTGTGTAGAGACTGAAAGAAGTTCATCAGTCACTTCAAATTTCATGTACTGGTCACGAGTTACAAAAGGGCTTTCATCCAGAAAACCATAATTTGAAGTACCAATTTTAGCCAATACATTAAGAGCTTTGTGAATATAGGTTCCCCAACCTACATAATCTTCACTCTTCTTTGTGAGTCCCCAGATAACACGAGGGGATACTTGTCGTCCCTCCTGCCAACTTTTTTGTACTGCTACTGCGTGACCGACGCAAGCATCAATCTTTGCTTGATTTGTGACGTATTTTGCCTCTAGTGCATAGACTTTCGGAATTTCAACAGCACCAAGAGCTTGAGGTCTTGCTTTTTCGTAATCGAAATGAGGCAAGGGCGCATCAAGTGGCTCTAGGATACATCCCTTCCCTTGTTGTAATTCTTCTGGAGGCATACTAGGAGTAGCGTTTACGCATTGGAAAAGGTTTACGTTTCTTCGGTTCTTCCTTCTCATCTTCATCTTTTGGACGACGAATAATGACTTTTACTTCACCGTTTGGTTTTTTGATATATTTCTTCCAGGACATACTTATTCTTTAGGAATATCTTCTATATCGATGAGTTCGAGACCGCTCAATTGGTCATTTGTACTTTCCATTCTGCCTTCAAGTTTTGAGACGGTTTTGTTTATCTGACCTACATCTGCTCCAACCTTCTCAAGATCACCCTTAAGCTCTGAGCGAGAACCTTCTACTCGATCAAGTACTAGGTAAAACATCCCTGACTGAAGGGAAACAAGCATGGTTATACCTAGAATAAACCAGGAAATATCGACCTTCTTACCCATTTTTTCATCAAAGAGTTTGGCCATATTATCTACTTTTGAACCCCACTCCTTGCTAAGGCCTTCAAATTTTGAAAACCATTCTTTTACTATTCCTTCAATTTTTAGGTTGATGGTCTTTTCGAGAGAGTCTATACGGATGTCAGATGCCTTTTCCATGGCAATCATTTTTTCCACGACACTCTTTTCAAGATTATTTATGCGTTCCAAAGTTTCCCGACTTGGCTTGCCGTCAGGATGGTACCCCTCTGGTTTATCCTTGTAGAAATCGGCATGCAATTCGTCGGGATTCATATCATTATGCTACGAGCTTTTGGAGCTCTTCAAGGGTTTGAAGACCCATCTTAGGAAGATTTCTTCGTTTTTTGAAGAAGTGTTTGAGTGCTTCTTGTTCGTGAGCTTGGACTTCGATCTCACTATCCTGCATTTCGTAGAAGTCAGTGCGGCGGTATCCCTCTGGAACAACATCTTTCTCTTTGAGCCAAAGAAAGTCTACGTTTGAGAGTTCACCATTTTCCTGTAGTTTCAAGTACCGAAATTTAGCGTCACTCATGATTTTTGCGAGGAAAGACATCGCTCCAGCATGTACTTCAGTTGGCCAGGTTTCAATTGGTTTGAAGTTACCATCACGTCCTACATCCTCTGAAACGTGGAGAATATAGAAACACACATTTTTCAACTCTGCTGACATTTTGGCTATCATACAAATAAGTTAATGAATACAGATATTATACCACAATTTGCTCGGAGATTAAATTGTCTCCCAGTTCGTGGCATCGTACGCTTGGAACACGATATTTGTGGCTGTGGTAAGAGTAGTGGCGGTATTAACACCTGCACCCAAGTTGTCACCTGAAGCTGGGAAAATTTGCAAGGTGTTGGCTCCATTGTTGATAACTACCACTCTACGACCAGCTACGGCCACTGGAAGAGTCACGGTATCGTTTGCATTGGCTACTGTTGCTACTTCGTTCATTTCACGAGTAAGCGCACCTTGCCCCTGTGTTTGGGTCGTTGAAGCGGTAATACCCGCTGTAACGCTGTTCTGAACAAAACCAGTTTCGGAAATGATGTTTCCTGAGGTATCGAAGCGAATCAAACTAGTGAAGCCTGTGTGATAGTCAGTTGATGTCGTACCAAAGTCCGCAAGATTGATCGTACCCCCTGTTAGAGCGGTCGCGACTACAGCTACGGCCAACCCAGTCGCCCGTCCAGTAGATGTGCCGTTTACAGTCGGATTCACTTCAAAGCCAGCGTAGTTTGGTGCGTTAGCCGAAGGAGAGAATGTACTTACAACAGTTGTGCCAGATACGTTTATTGAGGTTGAAGGGGAGAATGTATCGTTTCCAGTCGTACCAGCTGAATTACGTCCTCGACCTAGGGTCAGACCAGCCGTACCTGAATTGACACGAATAAATCGAGTAATCAATGATACTTGACTTGAGACATCCATCTCGTATACGAAGCCATTAAACGAATGGGCAGAAGAACCAGACGTACGAAACACTGCAAAAGGACGAGTACCACCTGTACCAGTTATGAATAGATCGCCAGTTCCTGCTGGAGTAATTGCCCCAGTAGATGTGATGTGGACGACCGCATTGTTGGTAATTGTTACGTTCGTACCAGCGACAGGTGCCCCTGCGAAGTGCCAAGTAGCTGCACTTGTGATTGTAGTAGCACTCGTTGCACTGTAGGTACGGGGACGGATTATAACCGATCTTTGGAGAGTTTTGGCACCGTTTGTAAATTGTGCCGTTGCTCCAAGATTCCAGTCAATATCAAACATTTCTGTACTAGCTGCAAGTCCCGTATGTGCACCAGTGACCAGACTAAACATGGTTGGAGAACCTCCCGCAATAGCGGTTTGGGTCCATACCATGCTGTTGTTGTCGTCAACGATCATGTTGCTATCTTGGATCGCTGTCCCTGTGATTCCATCCCAACGTACGATGGCATTGTCGGTGCTTGTCCCTGACAATGGCCCGCTAACGTTACCCGTTCCTCCTGAACTGCTACCTTGGGGTTTTAAGATAGGGTAGTTTGAAAATAGAGACATATACTAAGTTGCTAGGAGCAAACGATAAGTCGTACCGTTGACTACGATGCTTAATGAGTGAGTTGAAACCACGGCTGCGTCGGCTGCTACCGCTGTTTCTGTTCGAATACCAAGTGTGGCATTGCCTGCTGAAAGATCGACACTATACAGCTGAGTGATGTCCACAGCTGTTGTAGGGGCGGTAGCGCTGTTCGAAAGACCAAGGACACCACCAGCACCTGATGTACCAATTGCCGAGGTTCCCATGACCGTGCACTGCGTTGCCGTCGTGTAAATTGACATGCAAAGACGACCAACAGCGGTGTTATTTTGACCTGTAGCGGTCGTAGGCGCAGCGCCATCACCGCAACTCGTTCCAACAAAGGTACACCCACCACCCGTACAGTGGCGGCCCGCATGGAAACCAACAGCAACGTTCGTATCACCCGTATAGTAGAAAAGTGCACCCTGACCGAGAGCTGTGTTCTGATCTCCGCTTACATTTGTCCAAAGGCTTCTTGACCCAAAACTGGAATTTTGTCCACCGCTGACCAAGCTGTACGAAGACTCTCCTCCAAAAGCTGCGTTATTAGTCATGTTCAATCCAGCACCAACGGATGTAAAGTCTGCCTGCCACATGGCAAAGTAACCAATGGCAGTATTTCCGTTTCCTTCGTTTGTGACGACTGGCGCATATTGGATAAAACCAGCGTTCACTCCATCAACAGTAAATCGAAGCATTGGAAACGTATCCACTATTTCCATGTACATGCCTGTATCAGTAGCATTCGCAAACGAAATCGAAGGCGCTGTAACAGAACCATTGTCGAAGTATTGTGTTCCACCACTTCCACCGCTACCGCTTCCTTGTGGCTTGAGGATAGGATAGTTACTAAATATGGCCATACTATGGGGCTATAGATTCAAAAGTTACTGTTCCATACGGTAAAAGGGTTCGTTTGTTGGCGTTCGTTGCATTCCCGATGTTTTCGTAGTTGCCTTGAAGCGTAGAATAGTGACTCGGAACGGTCACACCTACCGTGCTTCTAAGGTCTGTTGGTACCCCAGCGTTATACATGGCTGTAACTTCAAGAGCCGTTAGCGCAGTACCAATCCAAATTGCAGGGTGAACAATGTTTTGATTACAATTTCCTGTACCGCCAGTTCCTCCATTAAGCTCTACATCGGCTACTGAACCAGTAGAAAGAACAGCTGGAAAAGTTCCTGATGTTGCTGAAGGCGTAAGAGCAACACCATTGCGATAAACGACCACTGTGCCCGCTGCAAACGTAACAACGATATGTTGCCACGATTGAGCTGCAAAGCCTGTGTAATCGGCATATTGAAGCCCTGTGAGGCCATTCGTAATAAAAAATCGCATTGTTCCAGTTGCTCCACCACCTGCTTGTTTACGGAAGTCAAATTGACGATTCGATGTACCATTACGAGAAAAGACTACTTGATCCGAACCTGGCCAAGTTGCAGTATTGCCTCGTTGCCACCATGACCATGAAACGTTTGCTTCTCCGTCGAGTCCTGGAAGGTTTCTCCAGCTCATAAATGAATTTGTACCTGTACAATCTGCAGATTGAGTGTTTGCAAATGCTTGAGCAGGCGAAGCAGAACCTGTAACAGATGTAATAGGGCGGTCAAACATGATACACCAGTTCCAGAGAGGATTTTGGCCTACGATGCGAGATGGTGTTGGATCTTGATCTCGCAAGTTGCCACCAATACCACCGAGCGAAACTGGTCCACCATCAGCAAAAGGTACACAAGACCAAGCATAACGGACACGAGCAGTGTTTTGAACATTACGATTCAGAGTTAATTGCACTTGTCGGTCCCCAGTAATAGCAACGCTAGTAATAACTGGGATATCAGCTTGAGTATCCGTGTACTCAAAGCCCATATTTGGCTTGGCAACCATGTTTGTTGTATCAAAAACCAGAGGTAAACCAGCATAGCCTCCTTCAAAGTTAATAGTTACGACGTTATTTACCGCTGTAATCGAGCTAGGGCGTAATGGAATGAACCCAATACCTTGGCGAACAATTTGATAAAAGGCTTTAGCCATGTACTCACCATTTCGACGATGACCAACGTTTGTATAGTGGACATCAGCAGTATTGTAAGGAATGTGATACGTCGGGTGTGAGATGAATATGCGTCCTGGATTCGCACGCATGGCCTGATCTTGCCCTACAGGGATGTTCGCAGCGTATGGGAAGAATAAACGAGAATGGGAGGCGTGCTGAGTCATTATCAATGGAATGATGTGGTTCACACCAAGCGCCACCTGGTTATCTGTTTGCCAGTTTGTTTGTTGCGCTTCCATATACCCTTGATAGGTATTTGCAGAAACACCTGCAAGTTCATCTGTTTCCCCATGTACCCAAAGAAGTGCACTATGTCTAAACGTCTCTGATGGCCGTAGAGCACCGATTGCTGTCCGAGAGTTCAAAACACCAGTCAAACCATTGTTGTATGGTCCTGTACCCTGTGCAAGGCCACTGTATGCCGTTCCACCTACTCCCCAACCGTCCATGATGATGTTTCGTCCTCGTTCAAGGTTACTTATCCAATTGGCAAAACCAGAAGCGAGAGTTTCGACTGTCGTTTCAACCAAAGGCACCGCTGTTGTCGTAGAGCGGCGCAAATTATCGTATGGTTGGGTTGTTGAAAGGGCAGGTGAGCCTCCAGAGCCTGGAGAACTGTTTGACTGCCCTGACAACGAGACCATGTGTCGATAGGTGATGGTAGAACCAGTGTCAGTGGTCAAGCCGTCACCGCTGTTCGTCGAATCAGGCTTGAGAACTGGATTTTTGACGAACATGACCATACGAAGTATTAAGTGAGAGCCTGGATGTCTTTTGCGATAATGGCTGCCATGTCTAAGTTGTCTGCATTTCCGTTGTTCATGTGAAGAGCCATCGGAAGGTTTGGTACGACTGGATTTGTCGCATTGCCTTTTATTTGTGCAAAGGCGACTTTAACATCATTGATGAAGAATTGAATGCCTTCTCGACCCCATAGAATGCGATACCGTACGGCTGTAGCAGTCCAAGCGGCATCCCATGTAATAGTTTGGTTGATGAGCACTGTAGTACCGTTATTTGCGTATGCGACCACACTGAACACAGCTCCTGTGATGTCAAACTCGATGCGTCCACGGTTTCCAAGATTTGGACATGAAAAACCCCAACGCTTTGATTGACCAGCGGTTGGAGCAACTGGAACAGTGAGGGTAAATTCAACGTCTCCATAGCGATACTGACTGTAACTACCTACACGGGCGCTACTCATGCGCATGTTTGGTGTTGAAAAGGTTGGTGTACCAGTTACTGCGCGCCAAAACGTTGTGTCGTATTGAGCGATTTGTGCGTCGTATGTGAAATTGACATTGTCTCCTACTATGAAAACGTCTGCCATAGGTTTGGTTAAGAAGTTATACCCTCTCCACTGCTATGGTGGAGAGAAACAACGTCCTACGCTTGTTCTGGGGCTACTGGAGCCTCTGCTTTTGCTTTACTCTTGGCTGGAGCTTTTGCTTTTGGAGTTTTGGTGACTGCTTGAGCCAATTGTCTCTCAAGTTCAGCGATCTTCTCTTGAAGAGCGGCCTTTTCACCGTCTTCCTTGTCTACGATCTCAGGTGAGAGCGTTCCTGACACGTATTCTGCCCACACCTCGTCAGCTTTTTCTTTATCTTCTGGATGAACAAAGAAGGTTTCTGTCGGTTTTAGACGACCACTTGCTTGTTTTCGATTGTAGAGGAGAGCTACCAAGAGGCGGATAATCCGTTTGTCTTGTGTCTCGTACATTCTGTTCTCAAAGTGAATCGTCAAAGGTGGAATATGTTCAATCAATTCACCTGCTGGCGTCACAATTTTTTGTTCCTTGGCGATGTTTATCGAAAATACATTCGATAGTGATACAAATCTCATAAAACTGAAATGCTATCTGGGGTTAGACCGTGCAGATAGCATACACAGTCCAACCTTCCAGCTAAATAATCCCTTGCGGGTTTATAAGTTATTCAACGTACCCCGCAACGTTCAAGTAAGCACCCGTGTCTGGTAAGTCCACACTCATTGTGTAGCGTACCAAGAGGTCATTACCTACTGACGAGCGAAGAACACCATTACCACCTGCGATCAGCGCACTCAATTCCGTGTTGTCCGTACCAGCGAATGTTGCCAATGCTGTTGCGGTCGCACGGTCGCGTGAAACGTCATAGACGGTCAAGGTAAGAGTACCAGAACCTACGTTTACGAGAGCACGAGCTTGCTGAAATACAGCTTGGTAGCCTTTCTGACTCTTCGCTCTATTCAGCCGACGGCGTGAAATTGCATAAGAGAGAGAAAGGTGAGCTGATGTGTCCCAAAGAAGTGGTAAGACTTCTACGCGAGTTGGAGACAATGTGTATTCTGCACGAGCAAGCAATGTTGAGCCTGTCGTTAAGTCTGAGCGAAGGCCATCGATAATTTCTGCCTTCCAGTTTGGTGAGAGGTTGATCGCGTCTACTACAGCACCGAGGGTAGTGTAGGTAGCGAAGGCAACGACACCGCTGGCACCGACAGTAGAATCAACTACTTCAGCTGCTGCTGCACCGTGTTCAAACGTGATACCTGTAGCCGATACAACCGTGACAGTTGCTGATGCTTGTGAGCCGCGATATTGCACAGACAAAGCCTGTGGCTGATCGGCGACGAACACACCAGAACCATTTTCACGCAATGCGTTTCGGTTTTGGATTGCGACGTATTCCATAAAACTAATTTATATGGGGAGGGGCCGAGTGTACGGCCCCATGTCCCTTTAACGTTGAACGTTGCGAAGGATCGCGTGTGATTTTCCAGTTGCTACTTGGATACCACCAACGAATTTCCATTCACCTTTTTTGCCTGAACGATCATTTTCTTGGATGTCATCGTGACTCTTAAGGTCAAGATTTTTGCCGTTACCTGAAAGGTAGCGCCATTTCACTTTGTCCATGTCGAGAACGACTGCGGCATTAGCCATGTTTGCAACTTCTCCAAAGAGAGGTTCACGGATAAGCTCTACTTCACCAAATGGTGAAATGTAGGTCTGTGTCTTCATGCCATATTCTTTTTGTTTCTGATCGATAACGCGGATGTTGTTTGTTGCAAAGCCATTTACTGCTTCAAGTACTGGGTCTGAACAGAAGATAAGTTTGTTATCTCCACCGTTTTTCAGAGCTTCTTGAATGAAGCCATCCCATGTTGCTTTGCTTAAAATTCCACCTGCATCAAACACTGGTACATCTGTGTACACGTTCTCAAGGAAGTGCATGATACCACCGTTGTGATAGATCGGATTTGTTGTGCTTTGGTCAGCTGAACGAACACCAAACCAGAACATCACTTCCATGCGCTGTTTCATACGCGCAAACGCTTCCATTTTTAAGCGATCGTATGAGTTGCCATGGTAGTTGGCAGTTGCCAAACCAATTTCAGTCACACCGTAAGGTTCAGACATGAACTGTACGTAGTTGAACATGGTTTCTGAGCGAGCTTGACGTGGTGATGTTGAGGTTGAGTCTTCTTCACGAACCACACCCATGCGGTAGAAGAAGTCTGAGGTTGCAAGAGCGATCGCACCAGTTGAACCGATGTTACGAGTCACTGTAAGTGAACCTGCTGTTACCGCAGTCACACGAGCAACTTCACGAGAACCTGCTGCATTTACAAGCAAGATTTCGTCACCAGCAACGAAAAAATCGTCATCTGATGTTGAAATTGTGATGCTTGTTGCCCCAGTCGTAACCGCTGCGGTTGGATTGAAAGCCAATTTAAGCATTTCGTTCTCGTCCCATTCAAATCGAGGGTTTGTAGCAACTTCTTTTTTAAAGTCGTTTGTCCCTTTGATTTCGTATGAGTTATCATCTTTGCGTTCGAGACGAGTACCCATGGTAAAAAGACGTGAAACCAATGGGTATTTCTTTTGTTCGAGGTAGTACATCCGTGGATCGACGTCTCGGATAAATAGATTTGGGTTTTCTATTCCCGTGTTGCCGATGCCTTGCTGTACACCAATGTTTGGAGTTGGCATAAACTAGTTAGTAAGTAGAAAATTGTCTGCTTAGTTCATCATCCAACAAGGTTCGTTCTTTCGGCTCAGGTGTTGTTTGAGTCGATCGACTTCCCGTAATCCGAGTTGTGCTGCCACTTGGAGGTGGTTCAGGAGGTTTCGGCTTGGGTTTCGGCTTAGCTTCTGTCTTTTGAATGCCTCGAATAAGGCAAGCATAGTCATAGGCCTCTTGTGGAGAGAAATCTTTTCCAGTCAACGGATTCTTTTTATCCGCAATCTGGAGGATAACGTCTTGAACCTGTTCGTAGTGAGGGAGCTTTGTCATTGCTTCAACCTGCTCTTTCATGCTCAGTTTAGCCTGATCGTTTGCCTTTTTGGACTCGTATTTCTCGATCACTCGCTCAGCGAGGAGATCAGGGTCAACGATTCCTTCTTTGGCATTCTCAGCCCAAAGCTGGTTAGCTTCGAGAGCGTCTTCTAGTTGTTGCTGTAGCTCAGCTTTTTCCTCAGTAAGACGAGTAACGTCACCTGCGAGGTTCCCATTGCGTCCGATGATGCGCTGGGCTTCGGCAATTGCTTCGGCTTCCGTCTTAAACAAACGGCCTCCGATCTTAATGCCTCCCTCTTTTTCACCTTTCTTCTCATCTACAGGCGGGGCGTCTTCAGTCTCGACAGGTTCATCCTCAGATTTCTCTTCGGACTCCTGGGGTTCCTCTGACTTCGCTTCTTCGACGGCTGGTTTGTCCTCTTCAGCTTGAGGTTTGTCTTCCGTTTTAGGGGGTTCGACTGGTGACTTTGCTGCTGCAATTTGTGCTGAGTCATCAGCCATGATTGCTGCTTCAAGACCACTGGCGTCTACACCACCTTGTTCGGGGGCGACTGACATAGTGCTATCAATTAACAAAAACTACGCCGTTGGTAGGCGTAGTAGCTTCTCGAACATCAAAAACTGGGGAGTAAATGACATTCGTGAAGCAGCTGCGTCCACCAATGTCCCCAGTTTATATAGATTGTGACTAAACTTTCGGTTCGTTTGCTTTCACTTCTCTTGCTTTCTCCATTATAACACGCTCACAAGCACCTAACCAACTCTTAAGAGCTTGTAAACCGTCGCGTACTCCAATGGCAATTGCAACTCTCGTGACACTGACATCGAAGTTATCTTTGTCACCAGCCATATACGCTTCAGGAGCAAATATAGCGTCGTCCATGAGCTTTTCGATGTTCTTTTGGATAATCCTACCACCTTCTGTGTTCAGAGCTTCACAAACCGCTGCTGCTTC
>Ga0172380_10004704_pt1 | contig 17255 bp, 12 predicted proteins | sample Leawe162metaG_FD_119747 | JGI IMG/M metagenome (GOLD analysis project Ga0172380, IMG submission 119747) | Leachate microbial communities from a municipal landfill in Southern Ontario, Canada - Leachate well 162 metaG | ecosystem: Engineered > Solid waste > Landfill > Unclassified | place...
TCTTTTGATATCGTTTCCCGTAATGATGACGCCAAAGAGTTTATGGATTTTTGCTTTCCTTAAGATATAAAGGCAGTTTTTGCTGGAAGTAATAATTGCCGTTTTTATCTTATCTTTTTTTAATTTTTTTATTAAAGATAGGGCGTCCGGGTAGGTTTTAATCCCGTCTTTTCTTAAGAATTCCAGTAGATACTTCTGTTTTTTTGCAGCTGCCTTTTCCAGCTTTGTTTCGGATAGTTCCGGTAAAACCGCCCTTGCTCCGCTAAGACGCGGTATGCCGTCAACCTTTAGTTCGTAATCTTTAAAAGTAAATTTTTTCCCGTACCCAGAAAACATTTTCTTCCAGGCTTTAAAATGCAGAGGTACGGTATTGACTACGACCCCATCCATATCGAAAATAACCCCCTTTAACGGCATAGTAACTTTTATTATATAGTACTTATAAAAATTTACAAAGCTTTTTAAATTTATTCTAAGCTCAATCCAGAATATTCTTGATATATTGAGGCAGTGAGCCTATAATTATCCTGGTAAATACAGAGAATTTTCTGAAAATCAGTTTGACTAAGCGCTAATTTATTGTAAAATAATACATCATTTTTAGGCACAGAAATATCCAAAAAGCAGCCAGTAAGACAGGAATCATGCCAAACGTTAGTAATACATTACGACAGTATTCAGAATTAGGGATTAGCCGTTTAGAAGTCAGTAACTCACAACTCAAGGCATCGCTGTTTGGCGCTGATGTTGACCGGGCCATTAGCCTGCTTTCTAAATTCAATAACGCTGTCTTTATATCCGGCGGCCAGGATGAGAATGGAATAATCGTCGAAACGGTCGATAAATTCTGCCGGGAGGCATCGGGGCAGGCCCTGAGAGAAGTTTTTCGATTAGACGCTAAGCAGTTCCTGAAGGCCTCCGGAGTCCAGCCGGAGATTCGCCTCGAAGAAATAGCCGGTGTTTTAGAAAATGAGAGAGAAAAATTATTACTGGTTATTACATCTTTAGAAGAGTTTATCAAGGAAGAACGGCTAGCCAGGTTGCTCCAAAACATTGTAAAAAAATCGTCTGTGCCTATATTGGGTATGACTACAATCGACGGGTTCCGCCAATTAGAGAAAAAACCGGAGCTCGCCGGATGTTTGCAATTTGTCCTTTCCGGGAAACTCCCTCCGTCCAATAAACGGGATAAGTCCGTGTTGATTATAGGGGCGACCTCGCTGTTTGGAAATGCGCTGTACGGTCTCTTCAGCCGGGAATATACGAATGTCAGAGGCACGGGTTTCAGTAAAGCATCTTCTTTGGGTTTTGACAGGCTAGACGTTACCTCCGAAAAGGAAATCCGGGAATATTTTTCCGAATATCCCGATTTTGACATTGTTATCTATGTCGCAGGCGAAGCTGATGCGGATGCTGCGGAAAAAGAAAGAGAGAGGGCGCGGATATTGAATATCGAGGCGATCTCCCTTATTGCCCGGCAGGCCAAGGGTTGCAAGTTTGTTTATATATCCTCTGAGTATGTATTTGACGGGAGTTCCGGCCCCTACGGGTCGGATTCGCCGGCCCACCCGATCAATTATTATGGTTACACCAAGCTGGAAGGCGAGAAGGCCGCTTTGAAAAATTTTCCTGAGGCTTTAGTTGTGCGTTTGGGCGCTCTTTATGGCTACAACGGGCCAAGTGATAAAAAGACATCGGTAAGCAAACTTATTGCCGGTTTAGACAGGCCGGAGCCCCTAGAGGCAGATAACCTTCAAATTAAACATCCGATATTGCTGGAAGACGCCGCCGAGACATTATTGAAACTCCTGGATTACGGAGCCAGCGGGATATATCAAACTAATGGCCCGGAAGGATTAAACAAGCAGGAGATGGCAGAGCGGATCGCTGCGGTGCGCAATGAGTTGACCGGCCATATTTTTTCTTATCCTATTACCGGCATTGAACAGGCTGGCAGCGCAGCCAAGCCCCTGAATACGCAGATGGTGAATGTGGATACCCCCAGGCCCTTTAGTGAAGGGATCCGTTTTCTGCTTCTCAAACAGAAAGAATTTAAAGATAAGGATAATCATGGGTATTAAAAATACCAATTCCGTTAACCAGAAGCTACAGCCGCAAGGCTTTGGCCTAAGCCAGCAAGATGTGGATTTCCTGACCAAACTCCCGATTAGGTTTATCGAGGGTAATTTCGCCAACTACCTGTGGGGAGGATACCATCTCTACGCCATGAAGGGCCTGCTCTATGATAAGGAGACTCCGGTCGCAGCCGAATCCTGGGAAGTTTCCGGCCACAGAAAATATCCCTCGCGTATCCTGATGCCGGACGGCAGAATTTTTACCCTCAGGGATTTACTGAAGGACAGGCAATTGGCCGGGTTGATCCTGGGAGATGCCGTGGTGGAACATTTTGGGCAGGATTTCCCCATATTGGTTAAGTTTATTGATGTGCATCAGCATATGTCGGTGCACCTGCATCCTTCGCACAAAGTTGCAAAAGCCTTAGGCGAAAATGAGCCGGGTAAAGAAGAGGTATTTATAGTCCTTGATCTGCATGAAGACGCAGAGAGCGCATTATACCTGGGTTTAAAAGACAATATAAGCCGCAGGGATTTTGAAGCCGCTATTAAGAGAGAGGAAAATATCCTGGATCTGCTGCATAAGATCCATCTCTCCGCGGGTGAGATATTCCGCATACCTTCAGGCGTATTGCATTGCTGGACAGGAGGCTCTATTGCCATTGAAATCGCGGAATCCAGCGATTTGACCTATCGCATGTATGATTTTCTGCGTCAAAGGCAGATGCATATTAAAAAAGGATTAGCCTCGCTTGATTATAAATGCAATCAGGGTGCCGCATTGAAAAAACAGTGTAAGGGTAAGTGGGAGACGATGTTAATCAAGGGGCTCGATTCTGTTGTGACGCATAATGCCTTAAAGGTTGAGCGCATAAGGGCCGGTTTAAACGGCGATGCGGTTAAGATTTGTAAGCGTGATAAATTTGAGGTATTGATGGGTATTGAAGGGGCAATCGAGGTAGAGTCTTTAAAAAAGGATTGGCTTGTCCATTTGCATAAGGGAAGTTCGCTGCTTATTCCGGCTAATGCCGGCGATTACCTGGTCAGGGGCATTGATCAGGTAAACAAAAACCGCGCGCTTCGTATCAGCGTGAAAATTCCGATTAGAGAGGATGCGTGATATGGCAACAGCGTCAAAATTAGAAAAAAGGCTTTTAGCGGAAGAATCGCGCTATTGTTCTTACGGAGATACCGCGCATTATCTAAAAAAGCCGAAAATTTTCTCCGCATGCAATGGTTCATTTTTGTACGATTATAACGGCAGGCCATACCTGGATCTTCAAATGTGGTATTCGGCAGTAAATTTAGGTTATAAGAATGAACGGGTGAATGATGCGCTCAGGAATCAGATCGACCACCTGCCGCAATTAGCCAGCCAGTATTTACATCGGGAGAAAATCGAACTTGCCGCGGGCCTTGCTAAGCAAATGCAGAAGTCCTTTCAGGCCAAAGGCCGGGTGCATTTTAATGTAGGCGGGTCTCAGGCTATTGAAGATAGCATTAAACTTATCCGTAAGACAACCGGTAAAACACAATTTTTTGCGTTTCAGGGAGGATATCATGGGCGGACCATCGGCGCCTCGGAGATCACCTCGAGCTACCGCTACAGGAAACCCTACGGCCACTTTTCCAACAGGGCTCAATTTATTCCCTATCCTTATTGTTTTCGCTGCCATTATGGCAAGCGCTTGGACTCCTGTAAATATTATTGCGTAGCTCAATTCGAGAAGTTATTTGAAACAGAATATAATTCGATTGTCGATACAAAAACCGGCGAATGCGAATTTGCGGCTTTTTATATTGAATCCATTCAAGGCACCGGCGGTTATATTATTCCGCCGCCCGATTATTTCAGGAAGATCAAGAAGATCCTTGATCGTTATAAGATTTATCTGGTTGATGATGAAATGCAAATGGGTTTTTACCGGACAGGGCGATTTTGGGGGCTGGAGCACTTCGGGGTCAAGCCGGATATCCTGGTTTTTGGCAAGGCATTGACCAATGGGATGAATCCCCTGTCGGGATTCTGGGCTAAAGAAGAGCTTATTAAACCAGCGGCTTTCCCTCCCGGGTCCACGCATTCAACATTTTCATCTAATCCTATGGGGACTACCGCGGGGTTAGAAGTGCTGAAGATACTCCAGGATAAAACATTACCTGAGCGGATCAATAGCAGCGGCAAAAAGTTCTTAAGCATGCTTAAGAAACTTCAGAAAAAATACAGAGAGATTGGGGATGTTACGGGTATAGGGTTAGCTATTCGTATCGAGATTTGCGAGAAAGACGGCCTCACTCCGAATAAGCGGTTGACGGACAAGATCTTTCAGGCGGGCCTTGAGGGTGGATTGGAATACCGGGGGAAGAAATACGGTTTAGTGCTGGATATCGGCGGTTATTTTAAGAATGCCTTTACTTTAGCCCCTTCATTTTATATTACCGATGAAGAAATTGGAATGGCCTATAAGTTTTTAGACGAATTATTCAGCCGTTTTACTGCCCGCGAACGTTGAACGGCGCAAAAAAATAACCGGTTAGCCTGTCTTTAATCTCCTGACTTAAATAGAATAGAAAGTATCTGTGTGGCCTATGCGTATATTTTTTTTCTCCGGCGCACTCCTTTTAACTGCTATTATCTGCGGGTATTGCGGAGCGCCGGATAGTGCGTTTGAACAATTAAAATCGGAACTTAAAAACCAGGGCCTATCCGATCAATTCATCAAGACCACGGAAAGTTCAGTAAAAAGGATGCTCGCTTCAGATGCAAAAATATGCGACGTAAGAACCGTTCTCTTGGATTTATGGAACCAGGGAGTAAGGGCAAGGGCCCTGAAGAACGCGGTAGCTGCAGTAGCGGAACTGGTGGCTAGCGGAGAGGATACTTTAGAGGCGTCCAGGATTGCCTCCGGCGCAGCGCACAAGGCCGAGGCCGAAGGGTTAAGCGGATTTGGCGTGGGCAGGAGAGTTAAAAAGGCGGTTCAGGATAGAAAAGCGTATCTCAAGAGCCTCAAGAAATAATATTGAGAAGACCGGTTAACAGAAGGAGAGAATAAAGAGTGCCTAAGGAATCTAACTTTACCAAATACTCGCGTACCGGTTCAGCAATCGTAAAAGGGACTATTGAGTTAAGGAGATTTTCTATCCCCTACCGGATTTACGAGAGCGAAGGCCCGCATATTATATGCCTTAATGGAGTGCAGCAGTCTATGGCAATGTGGCATACCCTTGTGGAGCGTTATACCCCGCATTACCGGGTAATACTCTTTGATTTCCCTAACCAGGGCAGGGGTAAGGTGGTTTCCGGGCCGGCCTTAGTCAGTCTGGATGAACAAGTGGAGATTTTACGGGAAGTAATAAAGGCTACCGGTACAAATAATAGTGTTTCATTATGCGCTGCTTCCTGGGGAGGGATAATCGCCATGGCCTTTGCCGCGCGGTATCCCGGGCAGGTAAAGCAATTATGCCTGGCCAGTCTGGGGACAAAAGCCAATGCCGCGATGGTCGAGACTATCAAGAAAGGTTGCGCAATAGATCCAAAAAACAGGCAGAAGATGGCCGATATATTAATAAACAGTTTTGGACAAAATCTTCCGAAAAATATTAAGAATAAGATTGTCAGGCAGTTCCATGCGATGAGCCAGGAGAACCTGAAATCCTTTTACGAGCATGGGCTGGCAGTGGTGTCGGCAAAAAAAATAGGTGACTTGATTAAACTTTCCCATATCCGGGAAAAGACATTTTTGATCTATGGGGAAAAAGATACAATTATCGACCTTGATGATGTCAGGTCCCTGGCTTCCCAGATCCCTGATTGCGAGGTCAGGATTATAAAGGGGGCGGGGCATTTTCTGCATATGGAGCAGGTAGATATCTTGGATATCTATGCCGATATCCTACCGGTGCCTTAACCGCAGTTTTAATTCTTGCTACTTTCGGTATTTTTCTTTATAATAGTTAATAAATCATAGTTGTTTGCGCCCCAAGCCTTTAAAGAAACAGTATCTCTTGGAGGAGGGATATATGCCTTATAAAAACCGGAAGCCTGCCGGAGACGCAAGAATATGATGTCCAATTTTCTCAGGTCTCAGATAGATTACATTTTTTTTCTGTACGGCCTGAGCTTCTTTATCCTTGCCGGAGCATGTTTTTTATTAGCTAAGAGCGAAAAAAAGAATATCCCCTGGTTTTGGCTGGGCTTATTCGCTTTGGTCCATGCGGCAAATGAGTGGCTGGACCTTGGCGCGATGGTCATAGTTGATTCCTTTGTTTTTCAAGTTATCCGCTTAATCGTTCTTAGCGTATCTTTTGCCCTCCTGATAGAATTCAACCGTAAAAGCCTGAGTAATTTATTTTCTAGAAGCATAGGTGCGTGGATCCATATTCCTATTCTTTCCCTGGTCTATCTGGGATGGCTGCAGAGCGGCCTTCATGGCGCTAACATTGCCGCGCATTTTTTCCTGGGTTTTGGCGCCGGCCTTAGCGCGTCCGTCATATTTTTTATTCTGGCATATAAAGAGGAAGCGGAGACCAAACCCTGGCTTGCCTTAACAGGCATCGCCTTTGGTTGCTACACCTTTACCAAGTTAGTAACCTCGCAACCCCCGCATTTTCTTGCCGGAACATTGTTCAATCAAGGCATTTTCTTTAGTTTTTTTGGTTTTCCGATACAGCTCTTACGCTGCGCGTTAGCGATGTTGTGTTCTTTTGCGCTATGGATGTATTGGTATTTTTCCCAGCATTGGGTTGATTTTGATTTATCGGCGCCTAAAAAAAGAGCACATATCTTCAGGGTTTTATTTTTATTTTTCACCTTTATTGTTCTCGGCTGGAGCATAATGAAAGGTGTGGGCGGATATTATAAACAATTAACGGATAAAGATTTTATAGCGAAAGTCAGTACGGGAGCTGCCGCAGTCAATCCCCGTCGCATCTTGTCCCTTAGCGCTTCATCGTCCGACCTAACTACTCCTGACTATATACGCCTTAAAGAACAGATTGAAGAGATAAAGAGGGTAAACGATGATCTAAGTTTTGTGTATCTTATGCGCCTGCAGGGAGACAAAATCATATTTTTAGTGGATTCCGATCCGGTAACCTCTCCGGATTATTCTCCGCCGGGGCAGGTTTATAAGGAAGCTCCCGCAGGATTAAAGGAGGATTTTTTTAAGCGCGAGGCATTTATTTTGGGCCCCTATACAGACAGGTGGGGCACTTGGGTTTCGGCGTATGCCCCGATTATTGATTTTGAGACTCAAGATGTAATCTCACGTGTAGGGATTGATATAGGAATATCGGTATACCAGAATAAATTATTTCATCACCGCGTAATCGGCATTCTCGTAGTTTTCGGCCTGTTTATCCTGTTAATCAGTATATTTATAATAATGGAGTTAAATCAGGCAGCGGTGAATAAGATCCTCTATACGCAAAGGCACCTGCAGGTTTTAATAGATAATATCCCCAGCCCGGTCTACTATAAAAACAGGGAAGGTATTTATTTAGGGTGTAATTTAGCTACCGAGCAATTTTTAGGACTTACTAAAGATAGGATTGTCGGCAGGACCGTATTGGATATTTTTCCGGATAAAGCAATCGCTGAAAAATACCGCGAAATGGACGCAGCTCTTTTTAATCAGCCGGGACTCCAGGTTTATGAGAGTAAGCTGCGTAATATTGACGGTACTGACCACGATGTGATTTTTAACAGGTCCACTTATCCGGGGCCCGATGGCAAGGTCGCGGGCCTGGTAGGGGTAATCATTGATATAACCAAGCAGAAGAGCGTGGAAAATTCATTGCGCAGGCTGGCTGCCATTGTGGAATCTTCGGATGACGCGATTATCAGTAAGGATGTTAACGGAATAATATCCAGCTGGAACCATGGGGCAAAGAAGATTTATGGCTATTCTGAACAAGAGACTATTGGCCGTTCGATTAATCTGTTAGTACCTTCGGAGAGAAGGGATGATGCCGCTAATTTGCTCTCCAGGATTAAAAACGGGGAGCACATAAAGCATTATGAAACAGAACGTATATCCAAAGACGGAAGGTACATTAATATGTCTTTGACTATATCTCCCCTTAAAGATAGTTCGGGTAAGGTTGTCGGAGCCTCTACTATTGGCCGGGATATTACCAGCCGGGTGAAAGCGGATGCCCGCATAAATAAGTTAAATAAAATGCAGTCTGTTTTGTTTAATCCGGGAAAATTAGAGGAAAAACTCAAAATCATCACGGATAACGTGGTGGATATTTTTGAAGCTGATTTTTCCCGCATCTGGCTGATGGGTCCGGCAGACCGGTGTAATTTGGGATGCCCGCACGCCGCAGTTAAAGAAGGCCCGCACGTATGCGTTAACCGGGAGCATTGTCTACATCTGGTTTCCAGTTCAGGGCGCTACACGCACATTGAGGGAGGAGCGCATTCGCGGGTTCCTTTTGGCTGCTATAAGATCGGCGGAATAGCTTCGGGTGAGTACCCCTCTTTTTTAACTAACGAGGTAACGGTTGACCCAAGGGTCCACAATCACGAATGGGCAAAAGAGCTGGGCCTGGTTTCCTTTGTGGGGTTTAGGCTTGGGCTATCCGGCGGCGAAACAATCGGAATTTTAGCGCTTTTTTCAAAACACGTAATTTCCTCCGAAGAATACGCGCTATTGGAGTTTGTGAGCAATATAACCATTCGGGTGATTAAGGTGGTAAAGGGGGAAGAAGAGTTAAAAAATAGCGAAGAGAGGTTCCGCCAGCTTTTTGATTCTTCGCGCGACGCGATTATGATTATGGACAGGAGCGGATTCATTGATTGCAATAACGAAACCTTAAGATTATTTGGCATGAATAAAAAAACTGATTTCACTACAAAACATCCCTTTGAATTATCCCCGGACATTCAGCCTAACGGAAAAGACTCACTATCCGAAGAAAAAAGGCATATGGAGTCGGCTTTTAAAGAAGGGATAGATTTTTTTGAATGGGCCCATAAAAAAAATGACGGAACTGTTTTTCTGGTAGAAGTGTTATTGTCAAGGTTAAGGTTTGCGGATAAGGAATATCTTCAGGCAACAATTAGAGATATAACCCGGCGTAAACAAGCCGAAGAACAGATAGAGCTGGCAGTTGAAGAATGGGAAAGGACATTTAATTCTATCGCGGATTTAATTTTTATACAGGATAGGAATTCCACCATAGTCAAAGTTAATAAATCCTGCTGCGCGGCGCTAAAACTTAAACCGGAGGAGATTCTTGGCAGAAAATGCTATGAGATTGTTCACGGCCTCAATCATCCCTGGCCCGGCTGCCCTGCTGTTAAGATGCAAAAAGATTTTGTTTCCCATGCCGAAGAGGTCGATGACCCTAAGATTGGCGTGCCTTTGCTGGTAACCGTATCGCCTATATTCAACGCCAAGGGTGAATTTATCGGTTCAGTCCATGTTGCCCGGGATATTTCCGAGCGCAAGAAAGTAGAAAATGCGCTCCGGGAAGTAATCGATATGAAAACAGATTTTACCTCCACGGTATCACATGAATTAAGGACGCCATTGGCTGCGATAAAAGAAGGTATTAGTATTGTTTTGGATGGGACATCCGGGCCGATACGTAAAGAGCAAAAGGAATTTTTGAATATCGCCAAGAAGAATGTGGATAGATTGTCCAGGTTAATTAACGACATACTGGATTTTCAGAAGCTGGGCTCCGGGAAAATGGTTTTTAATATGCAGGCTAATGACATAAATGAGGTCGCCATAGAGGCGGGTGAGAGCATGCGCGGGGTTATTGAGAAAAAGGGATTGTCCCTGGAGCTTGAGCTCGACAGGAAGCTTCCCAGGATACAGTTTGACAGGGACAGGGTAATCCAGGTGTTTACCAATCTGATAAATAACGCGGTCAAATTTACTGAAAAAGGGAGTATCAGGATTCAGACAGCCAGGATGGAGAATATTATAAGAGTATCGGTAAGGGACACAGGTGCAGGCATAAAAGAAGCTGATCTGCCGTTATTATTCGAAAGATTTAAACAGTTGGATTCCGGGATGGCCAGGAAAACAGGGGGTACCGGTTTAGGCTTATCCATCTGCAAGGAAATAATTGAAAAACATAACGGAAAAGTCTGGGTAGAGTCTAAGGCTGGCGAAGGGAGCGTATTTAGTTTTACTTTACCTGTAACCTAATACAAAAAGGGGGGGGCAAGGATGGGCAAGAAGATTCTGATTGTTGACGATGAGCCGGACTTGTTGAGAGTTGTTTGTTTCCGCCTTGAAAAGATAGGTTATCAGGTTATATCCGCGGTAAACGGCCAGGAGGCGTTAGAATTGGCCGGGAAAGAATTGCCGGACCTTATGCTTCTGGATGTCAGGCTGCCTTTGTTGGGAGGCCCGGAAGTGTGTTCGCGCATCAAGAAGGACGAGAGGCTAAAACACATACCGGTACTTCTTTTTACCGCCAGCACCCAGAGTATTACCGAAAAAGTAGAGGCCTGCGGGGCGCAAGGCTATATCCTCAAACCTTTTTCCAGCGAAGAGTTATTCAAGAAAATCAAAGAATTTATTTCTTAAATGTATAAAAAATTCCTGCTCATAGGTTCAGGGTCTTTCATTGCCGAAATCAAAGGGGTATTATCCAATCTGGCCCTGGAGGTAGGAATAGCCAATGTTTATAGTGAAATAACCCCGAGGCTAAAAAAGGCAGAAGTAGTTGTTTTTGACCAAGATTCTTACTCTTTGAGCCCCCGCCTGACAAAGAATATCCTCAATATCCTTGCCCGTTCCGGAAAAGATTTTGTGGTATTGTCGGCTGAAAAATCGACTTTAGATGTTTTGGCGGCTAAGGAAACGGGCGCGGCAGATTATATCCTTAAACCCTATAATATCCGCGAGGTTAATCTCAGGTTGAGCGCGATTTTGAACAAGAAAAAAAGAATATCCTGTATCGGCGGAGGAACGGGATTATTTAATCTGCTTCTTGGCATAAAGAGCCTGCCAGCTGTTTTGCCTATTTCGATTGTCAGCACAGCTGATGATGGCGGCTCATCCGGCAGGCTGCGGGATTCTTTTGGTATTTTACCTCCCGGCGATATTCGCAGGAGCTTAGTCGCGCTTTCCAACGCTCCCGCAATAATGAATAAAATTATCCAGTATCGGTTCAGCAAGGGAAAAGGGTTTAGCGGACATAGTTTCGGCAACCTGCTTTTAACCGTACTCAACGATATAGAAGGCTCGATGTCTAACGCCGTAAGAGGGGCAGGGGATATATTGAATATCAACGGAATAGTTTATCCTATCGCCTCCACGGAATCAGTTTTATATGCCCAGTTTGAAGACGGAAGTATTGTCAAAGGTGAAACTAATATTGATTTGTGTAAAGGCCGTTTGCCTGAATTACATATAAAGAAATGCTGGCATAAGCCGGTTCCAAAATGCGACCTTAACGCTTATTCTGCCATTATTAATTCCGATATTGTCACTATAGGCCCGGGCGACCTGTACACCAGCGTTATTACTAATCTTCTAATCAAGGATATCCGCGAGGCGATCGTCAAAAGCCGGGCAAAAAAAGTTTATATTTGTAATTTAATGACTAAACCGGGGGAGACCTCAGGTTTAGATGCCTTTGGCCATATCAGCGAAATACTGCGTTATTTAAAGAAAGATTGCCTGGACTATGTTATTCTCGCCGATAACAGGAGATTGCGTAGAGATGCCCTCTTTAGGTATGCCCAGAAGGGGCAGTTTCCGGTTCAGGCCGGCAATTTGGCTAAGATAAGAAAGATCACCAGGGCGCAGGTCATAATTGCCGATTTGTCTCACGAACAGGAATTGATCCGTCATGATAGCCAGAAGATAAGAGACCAGATTGCTAAGGTCATAAAGGGGAGAGTTTAACTATGGATAATCCGCGGATTTTAATCATTGATGACGATAAAGATGCAACAGATTTGATTTCGGCCAGGCTAAAAAGCCATGGTTTTTTAGTATCTGTCACCAATATCCCGGAAGGCGCCTTTGAGTTTCTAAAAGAGAATACGCCGGATCTTATCATCCTTGATTTAGTAATGCCGGGGGTAGACGGTTCTGAAATCTTACGCAAAATCCGGCTGGATAAGAAAACCCGGGAAGTTCCTGTTATAGTGCTCACCGCAAAATTGGATCAATCGGATAAGGTGAGTGCGTTTAATCTGGGAGCGCAGGATTACATTACTAAGCCTTATGAGCCGGAGGAATTTTTGGCAAGGGTTAAAGTTGCGCTAAAAGGGGTAAGCCATGGGGCGGTTGCCAAGAAGATTAAGAATATATTGATTACCGGAGGAGCAGGATTTATCGGCTCGGCGTTAGCCAGGCGGCTTCTGGCCGAAGAATATAAGGTTGCTGTCATTGATGATTTTTCTACCGGAAGAAGAGAAAATATCCAGGATATGCTTAATCATAAGAATTTTAGCCTGATCGTCGGCTCAATAACGGATGAAACGATATTGAGTAAAGCGGTAGAAGGGAGTGATCTTATTTATCATTTGGCTGCTACGGTAGGAGTAAAGAATGTGATTGAGAAGCCCCTGGATACCGTCATCTATGATACTATCGGCAGTAGTATTGTCCTAAAATACGCTTCGGCAAAAGGAATCAAAGTAGTTTTAACGTCAACATCTGAGGTGTATGGTAAATCCAAGAAGTACCCTTTTAAGGAAGACGATGATGTTGTCATCGGGCCGCCTGACGTGAACAGGTGGAGTTATGCCTGCTCGAAACTGCTGGATGAATTTTTTGCTATCGGGTATTACCGCGAAAGGGCCTTGCCGGTGGTAATTATCAGGTTTTTTAATATAGTGGGGCCCGGCCAAGTAGGCCGCTACGGAATGGTCATCCCGCGGTTTTTTAAAGCCGCCTTACAAAATCAGCCGATCTATGTATATGGCGATGGTAAACAAGCCCGGTGTTTTACCTATATAGATGATGCTATAGATATAATGCTGAAACTTTCACAGAGTCAGAAGGCTGTCGGTGAGGTCATTAACCTGGGTTCCAAGAACCTGATTTCAATCAAGGATCTTGCTCAGGAGATCAAGCGTATTACCAAGAGTTCATCCAAAATAGTTTTTGAGCCCTATCAGAAATATTACGGGAGCAGGTTTCAGGATGTAAAAAAAAGGGTTCCGGATCTGGCTAAGCTAAAGAAGATTTCCGGAGTTACGCCTCAGACTACGCTACCGGAGATACTCAAGAAGATGAAACGTTATTTTGAGGAGAACCCTAAAGAGTTGGATAGGATATAAGATAATACGGAGCCCTGATGGCGAAGAAGAAAATATTGCTGGTAGATGATGAGGTAGACTTTTTGCAGTTATTAAAGGCAAGATTAGAAGCGAATAGCTATAACGTGGTTACCGCGATGAATGGCAAGGAGGCTTTGGAAAAATTCAAGCGGGAAAAGCCTGACGCGCTTATTCTGGACGTAATGATGCCGGAAATAAACGGCCTGGAGGTTTTAAGAGAGATAAGAAAAGATGACCAGAAAATACCCATATTTATAATCACGGCATTCAGTAATGAAGAGCGGTTTAAAGCGGCTAATCAATTTAATGCCTCCGGATTCATTATGAAGACCAGTGACTTGCAGGCCGAAATAGATAATATCAACGTTACCCTTGGAATAGCGGCAAAGTATAAAAAGTGAAGAAAATATCCGTAATTATTTTTATATTGATAGTTATCCTGCCTGTGGTTATTTATGCGGCTGGCGAAGCGCAGACCGAACAGATGTTAAGGACAGTTGTTCCTCCTCCCATGCTGGTAGAGGAGAAGCCTGAAGCCAAGGGTCAGATATATTTAGATTCTTATTATGAGCCAAGCTTCGTAGTGCAGGGGTCGCGTCCCGGCAGATGGAGGGAGATTACTAACCGGGTCGGCTACAAATACAAGAATATCCTGGGTTACATTACGATGTCGCAATGGAACAGGTTTGACGTGAATAACTACACGGCGCATTTCGGGACCTATCTTACTTTCCCGAATTCCTACGCCCATGCCGAAGTAGGCTGGGGCTGGGATGTTACCTATATGTATAAATTCCAGTCGATCATTGAATACGGGCATCGTATTAAAAACGGCCTCTATTGGCAGGTAGGTTATAATTTCCGTAATTACGCCATTAATGATACTTATATGGTTTATCCCGGCTTGATCTACTATTTTGGCGATAATTATATCAGCGCGGATTACGGAATGACTCTTACCGAGAGCCGGGGTGTCGCGCAGTTCGGCACGGTAAAGGGAAATTTCGCGCTGGGTAAACGTTTCTCTCTATTATTAGGCGTAGCGGCAGGAAGGCGGCTTTACGACATCTTCGTGCTTCCGGCGCGTGAACAGTTTGGTTATATAATTTTTAGCGGGTTAAACTTCAATGTTTGCCCTTGGGCTATTGCCAGAATCGGTTATTCCTACGGGACAGAAAAGCCTGACTTTATTAAGCGCAGTATCAGCACTTCGCTGTCACTTAAATTCTAAATGTATAACTATCATACGGATTTAATCTGGATTGTTGATAAAATACTCCTTTATCTCGTAATCTTAACGGGATTATTGACTATTTTCTATTCGTTAGCCAAAGAATACCGTTGGAAGAGGCGCAGCCGCGCGTTATTGAACATCAAGAAGAATATTTATGAATTGGCGCTTTCCGGAAAAAAGACAGATAATAACGTTTGCCTGTCGGCAGTTTCCGGAATTACCCCGCAGCAGTTTCTGGATGCAACCACCAACAGGAACAGGGAAGTAGCTTTTTTTAACGAGTCGGAACAAAAAATCCTGAAAAGTTGTTTTATCTCATCCGAAAAGCTCTCCGGAATAGAAAGAACAGCGGTATCTTCCTGGAGTAAATGGCGCCGGATTGAAGCTATCTTGACTTTGGGGTATGCTCAAGGCCCTTTATCCGTAAACACCCTTAAAAAGACAATCAGCGATAAGGATTTCGATATCGCGTATTTTTCAATTATCGCGCTTGGCCAGATCAAAAGTGTTCTATCCGCTAGAATCCTTTTGGATTTTGTTAAAAAACGCTCTCTCTACCACTACAGGATATTTTCGCTCTTAGAATCATTTCCTCCTGGAGTAGCTGATGAGGTTATCGGGTTAACCAGTAGCCCTGACCAGGAAGTCCGCGGCTGGGCCGTCAAGCTTATCTGCAGGCTTAAGGCCTTACAATATTGCCAAAGGATAGAGGAGCTCACCAGAGATAAATCTGCGGAAGTGCGCGCCTCTGCCTGCGCTTGTTTAGGTGAGTTTGGCAGGAAAGGCTCGGCAGGCGCTATCGTAAAGTGCCTTACTGATGATTTCTGGATGGTCAGGGCCTCGGCGGTAAAGGCGCTTTTTAAGGTTTTAGGTAAAGAAGGCCTCCCTGAGATTATGGTTAGGATTAACGATGGCTCTCTTTCAGTCATCGAAAGCGTAAAGGCCCTGATGGCCGGAAATATTGAAATATGCCTTCCTTATGTGGAAGATTTTTTATACGGCGAGGATGAAATGGCCAGAAGAACCTCCGTTGAAGCCCTGGAAGCGTCAGGTTATATTATTAAGCTGTTCAGGGATATATTAACCGGCCGCGAGAAGGATAAAGATGCGGCTATGTACCTGCTGAAGGGCTTAATAGTTTCTTGCGCTTATGCGGGGCTGGAAGTATCTTTGTTAAACTTTTCGCTGGATGAACGCAGAAGAATACTGGATATTATAAGAGATATAGACGAGCCCACAGCCGGTATTTTAGAAAAAAATATTGCCGGGCATAAAGGTTGATCGCTATGGCTATACCTATCGCAAAGCTTATTTATTTTATTTTTATTTTTTTCTTTGGATACTTCCTGTTTCTCAGCGTTTTTTACCTGTTTTTGGCGTTTCTTGGTTTCATTGAAGGGAGAAAGAGGTCGTGGGAGAGCCAGACCGAAGATTATCCTTTGGCCTATCTAGCTAGTAACGCTATATCCGTGAGCATTATTATGCCGGCCAGAAATGAAGAGGGGTGGATAGCCGATGCATTATTATCCATTCTTAATCTTAATTATCCTAAATTCGAAGTTATTATTGTTGATGATGGTTCGCAGGATCAGACCCTGGAGATCGCGAATAAAATCCTGGAGTTAAAACCTCTGGATATGCCGTATGTAAAACACTATAAAGACGGTATTATACAGACGATATCCAAGAGTGCAAGATATCCCAATGTCACGGTAATAAGCAAAGATAAGGGATTGAAGAAAGCCGGAGCGGTTAATGCCGGGCTTAATTTCGCCAGGAATGAATATGTGTGCGTGGTTGATGCGGATACCGTTTTAGAGCAAAACGCGCTGCTTAAAGTAATGGCGCATGTCGGCAGGAATCCGGATAAGATTATAGGTATAGGCAGTTACTTTGGCCTTTCCAATGATCTTAAAATAAAAGAAGGGAGGATCCTGGAGAGGCATTTTTCTCTTAATCCGTTAATAGCTTATCAGAATCTGGAGTATATCCGTTCTTTTATAGGTAACCGTATTGGTTTGAGCAGGTATAACGCCATGCCGGTCGTGGCTGGAGGGTTTAGTATGTGGCGCCGGGATGTTTTATATGAATTAGGCGGTTTCTCGGCTGATTTTACCTGCGAGGATATTGAATTTACTTTCCGGGCCCATGATTATCTGGTAAGAAATAAGGATAAGGATTACCGGATCGTCATGTTGCCGTATTCGGTAGGTTGGACCGAAGGTCCGGCTAACGTTGTTTCTATTATTTCGCAGCGCAGCCGTTGGCAGAGGGTTACGAATGAGACCGTGGCGCGCTATAAATATATGATTTTTAACCCGCGCTTTGGCGTTTTCGCGTTCCTTACCCTTCCTTATTTTCTTCTTTATGAAGTCTTCGGGGTATTTTTTGAGATCTTCGGTATTTTATGCATAGGCCTGGGTTGGGCGTTTGGCTTGCTTAATTTGAAGATTTTCCTTTTATTTGTGTTACTCATGTCTTTAACACAGGCAATCACTTCAATTTTCTCCATATTTTCGTTTGTGCGCGTGCAGAGGCTCTTTCCTTTGCATTATATAGTATACCTTATGTTTCTCAGTCTTACCGAATACCTATGGTACAGGTGGGTAATCTCTGCGGCAAAATTGCTGGGGACATATACTTTTTTAAGAGGGGTCAAGGAGCATAACCAATACAAAAGGGCCAA
>Ga0172380_10004705_pt1 | contig 17254 bp, 12 predicted proteins | sample Leawe162metaG_FD_119747 | JGI IMG/M metagenome (GOLD analysis project Ga0172380, IMG submission 119747) | Leachate microbial communities from a municipal landfill in Southern Ontario, Canada - Leachate well 162 metaG | ecosystem: Engineered > Solid waste > Landfill > Unclassified | place...
GTTGGAAACGATGGAATACTGGATGAACCTTTCCGGATTCTCGCCGCCGGTGGCGGTGAGGTTGGCGTTGCCGGTGGCGGTGATGGAGTTGAGGTTGGCGATGGAAACCGTAGTGACAGCCGGCGCGTTGATGGTGGCGTAGGACACCGTGACGCTGCTGAGAGTCGGAGTATTGAGCCCGTCTGAACTTGATAGGGTGGCTTTGTATTGGAAGTACCGGTCATTGAGATGATCCTTTTGGGTGTCGTCAATAGTTTCGCTCCCGCCGGTCGGGTCGGTGAAGTAGGCGTCGGAATCACAACCCACTCCGGCGTCCGGTCCGCACCAAGGACCCCACGTGATGCCGTCAGCGGATGTGCGGAGTTGGAATCGGATGTCGGTGTTAGGCTGGAGGGTTTCGGACCATTGGAGACCGGCAAGGCTGGCACCAGTGACGGTGGTGTCGTAGGGGGAAGAGATAAGATCGTAGTTTCCGGATACCTGCGGACTGTAGCTGATTTGGATGTTATCTAAACTTGGCGTGACATTTATGTCGCTCGTGGAAAGGCTGGAAGCGAAATCCAGTTTGGTGGTTATGCCTGAGATGAAGCCCTCGGCGGATTCCCATTGGGCTTGGGTCAATCCTTCCAGGGTTGTCTTAGATATTCCATAGGTATTGATGTCCGCCAAGATCGCGGCTTGCCAACTGGCACCGTTCCAATATTTCCAAGTTATGCGGTTATCAAAAGAAACCAAATGTTTGATGTCGGTGTTGGCAGGAGTCGTTTGGTTGACGGCGGCGCCGGTGATGTGGGCGTAGGTGGAAGTGTCGAGGTGGGAAGTGTCGGAGGTGGTGACGTATTTGGGGGTGGTGGAATAAACATCATCAAGTCCAATCATCTCCGCTTCTGAAATTTGAAGATTATTAACACTTCCGTAATTAGATTCTGTAATATTCCATCGATACCATCTATAGGCTGATGAATTGGAAAATTCATAACTCTTAATCTCAGCTAGAGCCGCTGATTCGCCACTCCGGGTATCCAATACCGTCCAAGCTCCATCCGTCAAACCATCCGTAGAATCATTGGAACCTTCGAAGGTCCAGTCCCTTGGGAACATAGTCCCGTAACGATCCGTAACATTGGCTAATGTATATTTTATAATAACTTTTTCGTTACCTATTCCAAAATCATAACCGAGATATCCTGGAAATGGCGTCTGATAACGATACCATGAAGTGCCCACATTGTGCTTGCCTATTATATTATCAAAAGCCTTGTCTCCGGTATTAGTCGCATATGATTTGTCAGCAAAAGCTTTGGCGCCGTCAGTACACAAATCAACAGTATAGCCGAGAGCTGAATGCAACTGGATTTGCCCGCCCGCGAAATCCGTCCCGGTGTCCGCATCTTCTTGGACGTAATCAGCTTCGGTATTGAAATCAATGTTCGCGGTTTGGGATTGGGCGCCGATCTGCAAATCCGCGCCATCATTGGCCAGTATGATGACTGGATCATTTTGACTGTATTGCGTCCAGCCAGTCTGGTTATCGGTATGGGTGGCGGTATTCGGTGTCGCTTCCCCGATCCAGTCGGTCTGGGTGAAAGTGAAATCCACGCCTTGGGCGCGATTGGAAGAAAAATACATCCCGCCAACCAAAGAAAAGATAGTCAATGTGACAAGTGAGATATTAAGAAGTTTCTTTTTATTTTTGGAAACAAAAAAAGTCTGTCCAGCCCGGTAACCGGAAAAAAATCCGCTCCTATGGCTTGGAGAACATGCTGATTGGAAAATTGTTTTATTTGCCGTCTTCACTCCGGATTTTTGTTTTGGTTTTTTTAGACAATCGGAACCGGAACGGTTGGGTTGCTCTTTAGTTTTAATTATACCAGGTCAGCGACTTATCCACAACGGAAAGTTATCCACAGTAACGTTGCCAATACACCACCAACTTCGCCGCCGTTATGCGCGAAAATATCCATACTCGCCAAATTTATGCTATAATGCAAGCGAACGATAAATTATGGCTAAGCATAAATCTGAAAATAAAATTATCGATATCAAACCGGAATTTGAGAGTATTTTGGTTTGCAACGACCGGCGGCTGAAGCCCTATATCGAAATCATCGTCCAAGAACCGGAAAACATCACCCACCAAAATCTGGGAACCCTTATCGGCGTATTGGAAGTGACTGACACCTCTGAGGATTCTTCCTATATCGTGAATTATTTGGTTTCAGTCATCAAAAAAGAATATTTTTCCAAGCCTAAGCGCGGTCCGGTCGAAAGCCTTGAATCCGCCCTGCATAAAGCCAACTTAGCCCTTTCAGGTTTGGCAGAGCACGGAAACATCAACTGGCTGGGAAAACTCAACGCCCTTATAGCCGTCACGGTAAAAAACAATCTTCATCTGTCGCAAACCGGAACCGCTTCCGCATTCCTTTTACGTTCCAAAATATTGACCGATGTCAGCGAAGGACTCTCACCTGACGAAGCTGAACTGCATCCATTGAAAACCTTCGTGAGCGTTTCCAGCGGGAGGCTTGAAAAAAATGACAAAATCATCATAACGACTGACAGCATCTTTGACATCTTTTCCCCGGAAGAAATCAAGAAAAGTTCCTTGCGTTTTTCCAATGCAGATTTTTCCCAATTTCTAAAAACCGCCCTTGGCAACGAGCTGGCAAAAGCCGCTGTCCTTATCGTTGATTTGGAGGAAGATAGGCAAGAAGCCTCCATAGAAACCGTAAGGAGACCGCAAAAGAGCCTCAACGCCTTCAGTAATGATGCGTTTATCAAGGAACCGGCCGTTAACAGGACGCGAGAAGAAAAAATAAACATTGAAATCAAAAAGGAACTCCAAAAAACATCCCAGGAATTTACGGATAAAAAAACTGGCCATATCTATATCAAAGAATCTTCCAGCGCCCCGATGCCAAGCGACAACGATACATCCTACCTTAAGATAATTTTGGAAAACTCCCTTGAGTTGTTAAAAAATGCAAGCATCATCTCCATAGGGGCATTCCGCAGTGGAATTAAAAATTTGCATCTCGAGCGGCTTTCAAAATTAAATTTCAAACGGCCGGAAAACCAGCCCGCATCGCATTCATCGATCCAGGATGATTTACAAGGATTATCAAGGGAAAAACTGGATGCTTTGTTCTTGATCGCAAAAAAAACGTTCTCTAAAATCGCAAGTCTGGCAGGAACGGCTTTCTCACAAAAAAACAGGGATGCCGCTTTAAAATTGAGCGGGAATATTTATCGAAAGTCGGTTTCGGGACTGGGTTTCCTAGCTCCCAGCTTCGAAAAAATAAAAATGAATATCCGTAAAATGGATTATCAGCAAAGGTTGTATGCGGCGCTTATCTTGTTTCTCATCCTGGTCGTCCCGCTGATCGGCATAAAAATAAACGGAACTTTCAACCAAAATAAACCGGCTGAAGCGCCGGCTGAAGCGCCTCCGACCCCCTTGCCGCTCGCGCAAGACAAAAACGTAGTCCGGATAGACCAGCTCGGATCGATTTATTCCGGCAATAATATACTGGAAGTCCTAATCTTGAAAAATATCCCGTTCGCCATAACCGCAACCGAGATTATCAACCTCGAAGATAATAAAACTTTCCCTATCCCTGCGGATTTCGGAACGCCCAGATATATGACCGGAATGCAGGACCTCAACCTGATTTTCTTGATGGATGACGATTATAAATTGATTTCATTCAGCCCGATTTCCAGCGATTTCCAAGCCAACAACCTGGACATTCCGGCCGGATCGGATATCCGCGCCATCGGAACATATTTGACTTATATCTATCTGGTTGACGGCAAGCACAACCAGATTTATCGTTATCCACGGGCCACCGGCGGATTCGGCGAAAGATCAGACTGGCTGAAAGATCCGGCGGATTTATCCGATGCCACAGCCTTGGCTATAAGCGACAATATTTTTATCGCCGATAAAAATAACATCCTCAAACTGTTCCGCGGAAAAATCCAGGACTTTACTCCGGAAAAAACAGCCACGCCGATTGCCGCCACCGCGCTTGCCATCGATGAAAACGGGGATATTTTCATCCTGGACAAACAGAACTCCCGCATAATACGCCTAGGCGCGGATAACAGCATAATCGCCCAATACTATAACCCGGAAATAGGCTCAGCCGACAGTATCGTGATAGATAGCCGATTAAAAAAGCTTTACATTTCGAGCGAAAAAGCCATAACCGCCATAGCGATCGAATAAAAAAATATCCGCCGCAAAAAAAGCCCTTCTGATTCCGCATCAAAGGGCTTTTCATTTTATCAAGAATTGCGCATCTGCCGGATTGCCAACTTTCCCAAAGCCGATCCATGGAAAAGTTGGCATTTATCCAGAAGGCTCAATCCTGACTTGGCTAATGCAAAATTAAGCAAACATCTAAATCCCTCTTATCGAATATCAGACAGAGACTCTTTTCAGCCTGGTCCGCTCCATTATTTCCCGATTGACCAGATCTTTATCCCGCCCATATTTCAAGCGCGATAATTCCTTGAAAGCATTGGCAAGCTCTTGGTCACCCTTGGTCGGCGGATAGGTAGCCATATTGAAGGGCTTGGTCAGGACATTATTGACCAGGATGCGCGCGAAACAATTATAGTTATCCACATTCACCAAATCATTGGCCGTAAAGACCGGCTCAAATTGCTTTTGCAGGAATTCCGCATCCTCCGGACCGACCCGGAAGGACACCATCGAGCCGACATTGCCGAAAACCGCCTTGGAAATCTCCTCCTTGAGCTGGGCGATAAACTGATGGGCCAAAATCAGGACCAATTTATATTTTCTCGCCTCAGACAAGATTTGGGCGATTGAATTGGTCGTCACGTTTTGGAATTCATCCAGGTATAGATAGAAGTCAATCCGCTGGTCTTCCGGAATATCCACCCGGGAAAGCGCACCCATCAATATTTTGCCCACGATTACCATTCCGAGCAACCGCGCGTTGATTTCTCCAATCCTCCCCTTGGAAAGATTGACCAGCAAAATCTTCTTGTTATTCATTATATCCTTAAAATCGATAGTGCTTTTCTGCTGGGCGATAATCGGCCGCATCATATCGTTGGAAATGAAAGTCGTCAGCTTGGAAGTGATGTACGGCACCATATTGGCCAAAGCCGCTTCGCCGCCGGCCTTTTCCGCTTCCTTAGTCCAAAAATCAACCACGATCGGATTCTTGCAACGGGAAATCTTCATCCGGCGGAAATCTTCATCCGACAAGACCTTGGAAATTTCCATCAATGTCGAACCGCTGGCTGGATCATCCATAATCAAAAGCATCGCGTTGCGCATATATTGCTCAAACATCGGTCCGCCGGTCGCCTTGAGATCATATAATTGATCGAAAATTCCGATCATTTCATTGATTACGAAAGTTTTTTGTTCCGGACGGTTCTCGTCATATTCCAGCATATTCAAACCGAACGGACGTTCGGTATCGGCCGGATCAAAAACGATCACGTCCTCCGCCCGTTCTTTCGGAATAGCCGTTAAAATATCTTCGATTGCATCACCGTGCGGATCAATAAAACAGAAACCGCGCCCCTCCCGCGCATCCTGTTTGGCCATTTCCTGCAAAAAATTGGATTTTCCGACTCCGGTCTGTCCGATCGTATACAAATGGCGGCGGCGATCTATCGCCCCCAAACGGATCGGGGTCTTGACGCTGCGATAGGTATTATAGCCCATCACCAGTCCGTCTTGCGGGATATCCAGAGGCGGCGGCGCGGCATTCGATTTGAGCCACTTTATGCGCGGCGCTTCCGTCACGGAAATCGGCAAATGGAAGATACTGGCGATCTCTTCGGTATTCAAGATGACGGCTTGCTCCTCATTGAAATTCCTGAATATGAAATCGTATGCGATATCTTTCTGCTTGAGACGTTTTTTAACTTTGAACAGGTTTATGTCCGAATTCTCGAATTGGGAAAAAGCGTTTTCCAACTGGGCCAAAATCTGTTCGGCCCGCTCGGAACTGGCCGCCGAAGCCACCAGGCGGATATTGACTTCGAATCCGGCCTTGCTTGATTTCTGATCTATGCCCTTGACCAATTCCTGTTCTTCAGGCGTCAGTTGGAATGTCTTATCATTCTGCGCCGGCGCGCCGTCTTTTTTCTTGACTATGACTTCATGGAAAGCGTCTCCGAGCCCCTTGCCGACCTTGGTCGCGAAAGAGCTGTGCACATCCTTCAGCCGTTTGCCTTGTTGCATTTTTTGGGCCAATGAACGGCCGGCATGCCGCCAGCTATGGTTGGCCGGCTTTAAAATCAATTGCATAGCCGCACCCTCGGACTGCGTTTCCAATTTTCCCAAAGCGTTCGTAATGGCATTCAAAGGATCGACTTCCAAATTTTCATAGGTCCGGATAGGCAGGATATACTTATTCTTCAACTCCAAAATGGCCGCTGAAGTGAAACTGTTCGGTGAAAAAATCGTGTAGTCCGGAGTTTTTTCCAAAGAAGCGTTCGGAAAAAAGCTGTTTATCTGTTTTTCCATGCCCTCCCGGAACTTTTTCGGCACAGACACGAAAAAAACTATCTCGTCATCTTTGGAGGCATTGGCGATTTCCAAAGAAATGTACGGGCTGTCATATAGGAAGCGCTGCCATAAACTTTTTTTATCCTTCATCAGGGCGATCGAAGCCAAAAGCTGCTCCATCGCTCCGATTTCTTCCTTCCAAGCGTCCTGCCGTTCATTCTCATCCCGAGGTTTGACTACCTTGGAAACCCGGATGATTTCCAAATCCATATTCAAAGACCGATTGAGTTGCGCCCGGAAATTGATAAAACTGCGGACGACCAACCATAGCCCGCTAGCGGCGCTCACCAGGCCCAAAACGATGGCCAGAAAAAAAAGTACCGCGTTAAGATCCAAGTTGCCCATCTATCGTTTTCCGCCCATCCGCCTCGTTCCGGATACGGAACGAATCGGCAGACAAATTTTTTTATTTTTATTTCCCGTATTTATAATTCCTCGATCAGCCCCTTTTCCATCAAAGCGTTATGGAATTCTTCCAGCATCAATTTGTCATGCAGCCCATCCAATATATAATTGTCATTTATCCGTTTAGCCACTTTGACCGCATGCACCACGCCTTTTTGCATCGCGATATCAACCAGATTATTTATCCTCGAATCGGCGTCCATTTCTTTTCCGATCACATCCGCATCATTTTTAATATCCGCGTCGTCCGTCGGCGGCGATTGGGTTTTTATCTTCGAAACTATCCGGGTATACATATCGTCCTTTTCGACCATCCCCTCTTGTCTTTCAACTCGCTTTTCCGGGACAGGCATATCCTCCGGTTGCACGGCTTCCTGCGTGCCTTCATAAGATCGGCCGCTTTCCGTAAACTTGTTTTTCATATCCAGATCTTTTTCTTCAATCGGTTCCAACGGCATATATTTTTGCCACCAGCCGATTATCCCGCATTGCGGGATCCAGCCGGATTTTTTAATGTTTAGATTCAGGCGTTTTTCACTTCCATTTTCAACTCGCTTATTATCTTCCGCAACAACTCATCATAGTTGTGGATATTTTCCTTGAGAAAATTCTCAATTTCATCCGGGCCAGCCTGGTTTTCCAGCATTCCGCCGAACAACTCTTGGTCAATCGGGCTCAATTTTTCTAAAGTTTCGACAAGCATCCGTTTAAGGACCACTTCGGTCATCTTGGCGATCAACTCTTCCTGGCTGTCGGCCGGAAGGTTTTCCAACCCGAATTCCCTGATCGTATCGTTTTGTATTTGGGTGTTCATAATAATTTTAAATCATTTACTCCAACGCTTCCGCATCATATCAGCAACCCTGGCAGACCAAGCGAACATATCTTCGTCCGCCCTGGGATCCAATTTCTTCAGGCCGATCGCGTCGCCAGCCAGCGATTTCCGCAATGAATCCAAAAGTTTCACGGTATCGCTTTGCGTATTTTCATGGATATATTCTTGGGCGTTCCGGTCCATAATTTCCCCCATCAAAACACCCCTGCCGCCCAGAAGAGCGACTACACTGTCATTATAAACTTTGGCATATTCCGGACTATGGACATTTTTTGCGGATTCGCGGTATTGCTGGGCAAGCATATCGATTTCAAAATCGAATTCGTTCCCGGCCGGCACAGCTTCGATCGGCGTGACTTCAGCAACTTGGATTTCCGACACATCCGGCATTTCGCTTGGAGAAGTTGTGGCGGATGCCGCTTCATTTCCGGATATTCCAGGATAGACCGCATATTCCGAACCATTGGCCGCGCTGTTTTTTCCGACATTCCCATCATCCGCATCCGATCCAATCTGCGCACTCGGATGGTTGACGTCGTTTTGGACACCATCTCCGGACCCGACCGCATACAGCCCGGCCTCTCGCAAATATTTGATTAAAAAATTTTTAAAATTACCGCCGCTTCCGACCGCCTTATCGCCGAATTTTTCCGACCACCCGCCAGCTTCAAGCCTGGCATCATCCTTCGCTCCCGCAAAATCTAAATATTCGCGCTTGTCTAAAAAACCCATTCTAGACTCGGCATCATAACCATTTCCAATCGCGGATGATCCGGCTACGGCATCTTTGTAGGCTTCCAAGGCCTTCTCATAATTCGATTTCGCCTCTTGCAATTCAGCATTGAATCTTCCCAGATCCGCCCCGAACCCGAAAATCCGCATCAACAAAGAAGATTTTTCCTGGCCGGTATCGCACTTGGCGATATAGGCGCGCCTAGCAGCATCCAATCTATCCCTCAATTCACCGGTTTCGCTTTTCTCCTCGCGCACATCAAATCCAACAGTCCGATTTACATCTGGATATTTTTTAATTCCATAGCTTTCCAATTCCCTGCTAATCCGGACATTGATAGGAATCATTTCATTCGCAACGGGCACTTCCGGAACATATTCTTCCAATTTTTGGAATAAGCCGGCCGCTTCCAATCTTTCCAATTCCTTCTGCGATCCGCCATCCACATTCCCCTCCTGTGGAAATCCAGCCGCGGCCTCACCATCCGCACCAACGGCCGCATCCAAAAATCCCCTCGCGCTATCACTCGATTGGAATCCTTCGATCAGCGTTTCTTTCTTGATTTCCTGACTCATCATAAAAATTAAAAAATCCGACTAATTTAAAATATATCGCACTTTGATTATACCACACACCTGCCTTTTCAAGAAGGTGTGGATAACTCCGAAAACGTTTTGGAACGGATATCAAATGTGGTATTATTCAATCAGCCTAAAACCAATGAAAAAACAAAAAAAATAAAATCTTATGAAAAATCCATCAGCTTCCGCTACAGAAGAAAAGAATAAAAAAATTCCGGTTTACATCCTATTATCACTAATAGTAGCTTTAGGATTATTTTTACGCGCCTATCACATCGACACCGTCCCACCCGGCATCTATCCGGATGAAGCTGTCAACGGGCAGGACGCCATCCGCGCATTGGAAACCGGAGAATTCCAATGGTTCTATCCGGCCAACCAAGGCCGTGAAGGTCTGTTTATGAACCTTGTCGCGCTGTGCTTCAAATTTTTCGGCATCAGCATCCTGACTCTCAAACTGCCAGCCATAATTTTCGGAACGCTGGCCATCCTCGGCACCTACCTGCTCGCCAAAGAATTATTCCAAAAAGAAAGAATCGGGCTTATCGCGGCCTTCCTCTATGCGACATCTTTCTGGGCCATCAATTTCAGCCGGATATCTTTCCGCGCCAATATGTTGCCTTTTATTTTAGTTTTCACTTTTTATTTCCTTTTTAAAGCCGTCCATACGAAAAAATTCAGCTATTTCGCCGCTAGCGGATTCATTTTCGGGATCGGCGTCCATACTTACATCGCTTTCCGCATCGCGCCTCTTATCCTGATCGCTTTGCTTTTTTCTTTCATCCTGTCGCAAAAAAAATTCCTGCGCGAATATTGGAAGCATATCGCGATCTTTACCGCATTGATGCTTCTGTCCGCGTTTCCTATGCTCTACACTTTCTATGCGCATCCGGAATTTTTCGAATCCCGTTCCGATTCAGTTTCTGTTTTTTCTCCCGCCCTCAACCATGGCCATCCTTTCCTGACCTTATTTGAAAGCTTCGGTTTGAGCCTGGCCAAATTCAATTTTTGGGGCGACCAGAATTGGCGCCATAACTATCCGCCCTATCCGGTCCTTGATCCGCTGGTCGGCATCGCCTTCTTATTCGGTATGATCTATTCGGCCTCCACACTGCTCCACCTTCTCATACGCAGGATCAAACACCGGAAAATGGATGCGCGGATAAATGTCCATCTGCTCCTGATCGCTTGGTTTTTTATCATGCTCGCGCCTGAATTTATGACAGCCGAAGGATTGCCACATGCCCTGCGATCCATCGGTTCCCTGCCGCCAGTCATAATATTCGCCGCCATCACCTTCGAATATTTTTTGGAAAAATCACAAAAAAATTCGAAGTTCTACAAAAAAATCGTCGCTTCCATCGCCATCTTGATGCTGGTTTCAATCGGACTTTTCAACTCCGTAAAGTACCATTATTTCTGGGCCCACAAAGAGAAAGTCGGGATGTCTTTCAATAAAAACCTGACGGATATCGCCAAATACATCAAAACCCGGCCGCCCCAAGAAGAAAAATTCGTAATCACCAGCTACAACACCCTTGAAAAGGCGCCAATCGAGGTATTGATCCATCCGAATAACACGTCTTTCATCTTCCCCGACAGACTGTCCGAAGTCAATCCGCGCGACAGCCGTAATTTTATGATTTTTTTCACCGAATACAACCGGGATGCGATATGGGAAATGCGGCAAAGATTCCCCGACCTGGTTTTCGCGGAAGTGGATAACTCCTTAGGCAGCGTTTATTATATTTTAAAATAAAATGCCGCTCCCTGCGGACGGCGAGAACGCATTATGAAAAAAATTTTAGAAAAAAATCACCGGCTCATCATCGCCTTGATTTTGGGATTCATGGCGATAGTTTCCGTTTTGAACGCCAACAACGATTCATTGATTTATGATGAAGACGCGCATATCCCGGCCGGCTATAGTTATTTAACCCAGCATGATATCCGTCTCAACCCTGAACACCCGCCGCTCCTGAAGGATTTGTCGGCCCTGCCGCTATTATTCATCAAGCCGAATTTCGATACCACGCAAGACTTCTGGACCAAAGACAATGCCGACGCCAGCCAATGGAATGCCGGAAAAAATTTCCTTTTCGGTTCCGGCAATGATCCAGATAGGATAATTTTCCTGTCCCGGTTGCCGATGATACTACTTTCCTTACTCTTGGGCATCTTCATTTTCAAATGGACGCGCGAACTGGCCGGCATCACGGCTGGAATATTCGCTCTGGTTCTATATGCTTTCGATCCCAATATCCTGGGCCACAACCATTTTGTCACCACCGATCTGGGCATCGCCGCCTTTGTCACCTTCTCCCTATATTATTTCTTGCGTTTCATCAAAGAACCCACCGGCAAAAACATCTTTTTGGCCGGCCTGTTTCTCGGTTTGGTACAATTGGTCAAATTTTCTTCCGTCCTGCTTTTTCCGGTTTTCGGATTGCTCATCGTCATTTATCCGCTCGTCAAACTCCACCGGGAAAAAAGCCAGTTCAAAGTATTGGCCGGATATATCTGGAAAGGCCTCGCGGTTTTCGGCATATCACTCATAGTCGTCTGGATAGGCTATTTCGCCAATGCCTATGCTATGCCACAAACAAAGCTCGTGGAAATAATGGACCACTACATGAAACCGGATGACCCGCGTCCGCTGACCATCCATACCCGGGAAATCATCATTGGCATCAATAAATATCCGGTTTTCGCCCCACTGGCTGATTATGTTTTCGGGGTTGCTAGGGTGTTCCAAAGGGTAGGCGGAGGCAATGTCACCTATTTTATGGGCGAAATCAGCAGTAAGGGATTCCTATCGTATTTTCCTATCGTATTTATCATCAAAGAGCCTCTGCCGATATTATTTTTCTTGTTTTTTGCCGCCTCTATCGGTTTATTCAGGATCATAAAATCATCCTTTACTGAAACCAAAAACATACTCCGCAATCTCACCCATTATTTGCGCGTAAACGTCACGGAATTCGCGATGCTGGCATTCGTCTTCATCTATTCCGCCACCAGCATCACCGGACGGTTGAATATCGGATTGCGTCATCTTTTCCCTATCCTGCCATTTATCTATATCCTCATCGCCACAGGTATTTTCAGGTTCATCAAACAACGCCACAACCAAAGCAGGCGGATATTCTATCTGGCGACTTCCCTACTCACCCTGTTTTTAATTATCGGAACGATTTCCGCCTATCCGGCCTACACTTCCTATTTCAATCCGCTTGCCGGCGGATCAAACCAAGGATACCGCGTAGTAACCGATTCCAACGCCGATTGGGGACAAGATTTGAAAAGACTGGAAATATTCCTCACGAATCATCCGGAAATAGGAAAAATCAAAGTCGATTATTTCGGGATGGTCAACTTGGACTATTATCTCGGTAGCCGCTATGAAAAATGGTGGGCCGCCAAAAGGCCGATCGAACCGGGCTGGTACGCCATATCGGCGCTGTTCCTGCAGGAAGGGATCTATGACCGGACCAAAAAAGATGACGCCTCATATCGCTGGCTGGAAAATAGGACGCCCGATTACCAGGTCGGCACTTCGATTCTCATCTATCACATCGATTCTCAAGAAATCAAATAAACCTAACATAAAAAACCGGACTCGTATGGTCCGGTTTTTATGTTTTTATCGGAAAATTATTTTTTCTTCTTGGCTTTTGTTTCTGGAACCGCCGGAACGGCCTGTTCTTCATCCTGATTCACCTCCGCCGCGGGAGCGGACTTAAGTTTATAGTAAACCTTGTTATCCAAACGCAAATCCACATATTCCAAGTCGGCGCGTGCGATCCCGTTAAGGCTGTTTTCCAGGACCGTCTTTAGCATCTCGATTTCCTTATCCGCGTCGATGGCATAATTGAAATATATCTTCCATCCCTCGGATGTTTCCGCGCGCAAATCGCCTGAAATCAAAATAGGGGTCGACCATTCCTGTTTGATTCCGAGATTCAAATCCCTATCCATCGCGTTTTTGACTTTTTTCAAAAAATCAGCCAGCCCGGTTTCAATAGAAACCTCCGCCATAGGAAGATTCCTTTGACTAAGATCTTGCAGAATAATGAGCTTCCGCTCGTCAAGCTCATTTGACTGGAAATCGGCCTGGGCATAAGCTCGTCCATCCCGATCGATGACATAACACACCGGTCCGCTGCAAAAAACCAGTATCGACCCCCGCTCCTTGATATTGATTGACAGTTTATCGGGAAATTGTTTGTCTATCTTGATGCTTTCAATTTTTTTAAATTTATCATTCAGGGCCTTCTCTATCCCGCTACTACTAACCAGGATAAGATTCGATCCGTCGAACACATCGAAATACTTCCGGCCCATAACCCCATCCGCCACATTGATAATGCTCCGGCGGTCCAAGCTTTCCAGCCCGTCCACCGCCACGGATTTGACTGTGAGTAACGGGGAAAAAAATAAAGCGTACACAGCCGCGCCTAGAAATCCGAATATGGAAAATACCAGCAAAACGCCAAGCCAAAAGGATTTATCCATTCTGCCTGGCTTGCTATTTTTTTTATTTGAAACAACCCGATTGCCTGCGCCGGTTTTCGATAGCGTCCGGACTACCTTGCTTTTGCCTGTCCGCCCGGTATGCGAAACGGGAGATTTTTTTAAAAAATCGAACATCCGCGTTTATTTTAAAATTTCAGAAATAAATTTTCTACGACCAGCCTCGGGTTCGAATTGGTTTCTTTGATTATCCGCATAGTTTCGGCAATTTCCTCAATCAGGCGCAAAGCCTTGTCTGGAGAAATTCCGATCTTGGCATCCTTGCTCAACATCGATTCGCGCAAAACAAGCAGCCAGATATCGAATCTCTTTTGCAGCCCGGCCGCATCCTTGCTCCAAGTTTCAGCCAAAGAAAAACGCTCGCTCAAATTTTTCCCGAAAATCCCTGCCAATTCCCTGGCAGATTCCTGTTGATAGGCCAGCATCGCCGGATTATCGACCAACTCCAAGGCGATTCCCGGCCGGCCGATCGACCAAAATGCCATTTCCTGGCCATCCTTGTGTCCAAGCAGGATATTTTTCCTGATTTCCGCATCCGACACCAAACCGAATCGTATTTTTTGGCATCGGGAAACGATGGTCGGCAAGATTTTCCTTTCATTTTGCGCCACTAAGATCAAAACCACCTTTTCATTCGGCTCTTCCAACGTCTTGAGCAGCGCGTTTTGGGCCGTCTTATTCAACCTTTCGGCACCGTCGATTATGACCGCCTTGTATTTTCCGCCATTGGAAGTCAGTCCCAGTTTGTGTTGCAGCTCCCTGATAGCTTCAACCTTGATATCCAGTTCCCTCATAACGCCTTTCTTATCTTCGATTTCCGGTTCGATAATGATAAGGTCAGGATTTATTTTTCCCTTGCCGCCCGTTATCTTTTTGGCGAATTCCAAAGCAGCCTTAGATTTTCCGACCCGGCTCGGACCTAAAAACAGATAGGCGTTCGCGATCCTGCCCGTTTCAACTATCCTGTCCAATAATTTTATGGTTTTCGCATTGCCGATGATATCCATCTGATAGCAATTTAAAATTTATGACGCTGCGTATATATTCCTCCATTTTAGCTATGAAAATTTCTTTGGAAAATTCCTTCGCCCGGCCGATTATGGCCTGTTTGTCGTAGGTGCCTTCATTTCCGATCAGCCTGCGCACGCCGTCCGCGACGGATTCCGGTGTTGCCTCATCAAAAAATTCCCCGGTTTTCCCTTCTATGACGATTTCTTTGATCCCTCCCCGACGGAGCGCCACGACCGGCACGCCATGCGCCATCACTTCGACCGGCGCCATCCCGAAATCATCCACCCCGGCAAAAACGAAAGCTCGCGCGCCGGCAAGGTATCGGGCGACTTCTTCATCCGGTTTATAGCCCAAAATTTTTACGTTTTCTTTGGCGATAGAGCGCAAATATTTTTCTTGCTGCCCGGTACCAATAACAACCAATGGCAAACCAGATTTGTTGAACGCCTCCACTACCGCATCGATTTTTTTGTACGGCGACAATCTGGAAACAATAAGGAAATATTTTTGTTCTATTATTCCATCACTTTGCTTGCCATGCCGCTTCGCCCGTTCTAATTGATCATCTTGAACGGCTTGGACATCTGGAACGTTTTGAACGTTACACGGAGGATAGATGACAACGCTATCCCGCCCATAATATTTCTTGATCCGCCGCTTGGTATATTCCGAATTGGCCATCAAAAAATCCGGACGGTCGGCCGCCACTTTGTCCCAGACGCGGATATAATTCAAGAGCCAGCGCGCGCACAACCTGATGGCGGCACCTTTCCCCTGCTGCTCCAGATATTCGCCATTGGCATCCCACACGAAACGCATCGGGCTGTGGATATAGGAAATGTGCACCGTATTCAGCCTAGTGACAATCCCCTTGCTCCAAGCGCCCGAACTGCTCAGGACCAAGTCGAAATCGCGCAAATCGAAAACTTCCGGCGCCACCGGCATCAAGGGCAGGAGCCATTTTTTCCGCCGGCGCAAAAACTTCGGAAATTTCTGTAAAAATGACGTGCGGATGATCCTTCCCGCGAACCGTCCGCGCATCTTCTCTTCATCATATAGCAAGGTATAGATCGGCGCTTCCGGGAACATCCCGCAAAAAACTTCGAAAACCCTCTCCGCCCCGCCGAAATCCACCAAAAAATCATGCACCAAAGCAATTTTTAAATCTTTCTTCATAACGGACTCTGGATATTTTGTAAATTATTATTCGCCACTTTAGTATAAATCTGGGTAGTTTTCAGACTGAATCCCCGGATTTTCAACTCCCGCTCCAAGTTATTCAAGAGATCCTTTTCGCCCGTTGTTGTGCTCTTTCTTCTGTGATAATATGTATCCATAGACAGCTATGATACATCAAAATCATACCATAAACCCCGATTCAAGCCAAATCATTGCCAAGTATAGATAAAACTAGTTGTACGAAATTTAGTTTTTAAAAATCCCTAAAACGTAAAATATCTTTTCTTTATAATATGACTCAAATTTATCAAACAGAAAACTTTATTGTTGAGGCCGTCGATCTTCCGCATGTTTCGCGTACTGATGGCGGTCATCTAAAAATCTACCCTAAAGTAAAACTTAATGACCGAACACAATTGTCGCCTAAATTAGCGATTGAACTTATGAGATTAACAATGCTGGCTGGCGAGGCAATGACAATCGGCCTCAACAATAAAGGAATTGATGTTGGCAGGATAAACTATCAGGATAATGGAAATTGGAGCGTCTTTAAGCCTGAGGGTCCTTATCTGCATATTCATTTATACGGTAGAGCCAAGAGTGCTAAAGTTCATAAGTGGGGCGACGCTTGCCATTTTCCACACCGCGAAACTGGATTTTATGATAAATTTGAGCCATTAAATAAGGAAGATATTTTAGAGATACAAAAACAATTTGAGATTTTATCACAGCAAGAGAAGTATCAATCGTCCGAGTGGGGGATTTTTAAAAACTAAACATCGTACAACACCAAATATCTGGCTCAAAAGTTTTGCCTTATTAAATTTTTAAATTTATGAATTGGGATAATTACGTTAAAATCGAGACTTTCTGTCCAAGAGAGTCTGCTGATAAAATCCGCCTAGCAATTGGTGATGCAGGTGGTGGCATACTTGGCAATTATCGAAATTGTGCTTTTTTGAGTAATGGCACTGGATATTTTATGCCAATGGATGGGTCAAAACCTACGATTGGAAATAATGGAGAGATAGCAGAAGTTGAGGAAACCAAGATTGAATTTGCTTGTGAAAAAAGTAAGGTCAAAGCTGTAATAGCAGCAATAAAAAAAGCACATCCTTATGAAAAGGTCTGGATTGGAATAACCCAATTACTAGACTTTGAGCGATAAAAATTAAACATCACTTAACACGGCATATCCGGTTCAGGAATTTTTCATATTTATAATTCAAGGTAATAAAAATTTCTTCTCCCAAATTTTTGTTCCGCTATCGCTACACAAAAACTTCAGATGATGCCGATACGTTGTGGCGAAATGTCACGCGCTCCGCTTGTTCCATTTCACCACAATGTGCAGCTCTGCGATCGGGCTATGCGAAACGAAGATAATTTTGATATGACAAACGCGCGGTGACACA
>Ga0172380_10004706_pt1 | contig 17252 bp, 17 predicted proteins | sample Leawe162metaG_FD_119747 | JGI IMG/M metagenome (GOLD analysis project Ga0172380, IMG submission 119747) | Leachate microbial communities from a municipal landfill in Southern Ontario, Canada - Leachate well 162 metaG | ecosystem: Engineered > Solid waste > Landfill > Unclassified | place...
TACAAATGGGGAGACCTTGACCTTTTTCTGACTTAACTTGGACAGCTTAGCTGCTACCTTATCTGTAACCTTAGTCCCGGACTTAACTGCCGTCTTCCCATCATCACCAGCGACATTCTCCGAAACTGTCCTGCCCGCGAGCTCAGCGGAATCACTATCCACCTCATGAACAACCCTGCGGTAAGGCGCCTGAATGAATCCGTACTCATCGATTATGCTGAAAGTAGCCAGCGATCCTATTAAACCAATGTTGGGACCTTCTGGCGTCTCGATAGGACAGATACGCCCGTAATGCGAATAGTGAACGTCTCTCACTTCGAATCCGGCTCGTTCCCTCGATAGACCGCCCGGTCCTAGTGCTGAAACCCTACGTTTGTGTGTCAGCTCTGCCAGGGGATTCGTCTGATCCATAAATTGCGATAACTGTGAGGCCCCAAAAAACTCACGCATGGCAGCCACAACCGGCCTTACATTAATTAGTGCGCTCGGCGTAACCGACTCCGGATCGATAATGCTCATCCGCTCCTTGATCACACGTTCCATCCGAAGCAATCCGATCCTGAACTGATTCTGAATCAGCTCGCCTACGGTACGCACCCTTCTATTACCCAAGTGATCTATATCATCGGGAGTGTCCACGCCGGTATTAACCATGATGATGTGGCGTACAATCTCCACCAAATCCTCTCCAGTGGCCGTTTGGTGTGAGCGAGGAATGTCGATGTTTAATCTTTTGTTAACCTTGTAGCGTCCTACCCGCCCCATATTGTATCGTCTAGGATTAAACAGAAGATTTTCAATAAGGCTCTGCGCATTATCCATCGAAGGAGGGTCCCCAGGACGCAATCGCCTGTAAAATTCGATTAGCGCCGTCTCTTTACTGCGTACTATGGAATCCCTCTCTATAGTTGCCTGTATATAGCGCTGGCCTTCCTGTACCCCTTCGAAAAGTTTATCAATCTCCTCATCACTGCTATAACCTACGGCACGCAGCATAGTTGTAACCGGTATTTTCCTCTTTCCATCTACTTTTACCGATATCACATCCTTGCTGCTGGTCTCAAATTCCAGCCAGGCACCCCTCTCCGGGATCAACTTTGCAAAACATAGATGCCTGCCAGTAGTGACATCCTGCTCCAGGGTAAAATAAACGCCGGGGGAACGAATAAGCTGGCTGACTACAACACGCTCCGCTCCATTAATAATGAAAGTTCCCTTTGGCGTCATCAGGGGGAAATCGCCCATGAAAATATCTTGTTCTTTGATTTCGCCAGTGTCCTTAATGATAAGCTGTACCTTTACATAAAGAGGAGCAGCATATGTAATATCCCGCTCCCTGCATTCTCGCTCTGAACGTTTGTCCGGGGCAGCGTTCCACATATAATCCCAGAACTCTGCATCATCTTTAAAGGCAGGCATTTGAGCGCCGCTCTTCTCACCAAATCCGTAACTGAGAAAACGCAATTCGAACCTAGACCCGGAAAAATCCTGTATCGGGGAAATCTCATCCAACAGGGACCGTAAGCCGCCCTTTTCATCAGGGCTCAAATGATAAGGTCGTTCATCACAGAACCTGCGGTAAGAGTTCAACTGGATTTGTATGAGGTTAGGGACTTCCAAAATATGGGCTATCCTGGAATAGGATTTCCTAGGTTCGGCTCCTTGAGAGACCGGCTGTGCAACACTCATAAATACCCCCCTAAAAAGGCAAAAATCATCCCGTAAAAATCAGATGTTTTAGATTACGAGGAAATAAAAAAAAGCATCGAGGCCTTCATTAGCAAATTGTAATGTTACCAGAAACACATGCCTCTGTCAAGATATTTTTGTTCTGTTTTATTATATTACTTATTACTAATTTTTTCCAGCCCCTATTCCTTAATCCAAAAATAAAGAAGGGCTGGATTATCCAGCCCTTCTTTATTTAATTACAGAATCGAGGCAAAACTAAGGTGCCGGATCGTAGTACTGGATCGTCAACTTTGGAGTATTAGCCAGAGTCCCCCAGTCAGAAGAAAAGAATCCTTTGTATCCTTCAAACGTCGTTTCATCAGTATCTTTAAGTGTCATCCCGCGATTGGCGAACAATCCCGATATCCACCCTTGTACCAGATCATCGAGATCCCAATAGATAAAAGCGTTTGTTACAACCGCCGGTATCGTAGCCGTTGCCTCAACGCTAGCCGCTACAGCAGGCTGGGTGTCCCATGTAATTGTAGCTTCATCCCATGGTGCCACCACACGATAAACACCTACAGGACCCGCAAAGGCACCGCCAGATTTCGTCTCATAACTCAAACCGAGTTTCGCATCGGTTACTACAGCAGATGAAGGAATACTGCTCAGATCGAACTGAACATACACTCTGAGCAACGAGCCGACAGCGTCCCCACTGGTGAATATGTAGGATCCAGTACCCCAGTTGGAACCTGGAGAAAGCTCATACACATAAGAATCCTTACCAGCTGCTGCATCCGGCTGTATCGTTGCCGTCTGAATAGTCGACGGATCCAACGCCCAGTTAATATATGCCGTCTCCCCTCCTACAACTGTCACTGTACCGATATGCCATTCATAGTAAGGATATTCCATCTTGATGATATGGTTTCCTTCTGGTATATGCATGGCTACATATGGGGTAATGCTTCCTGTATCCACTCCATCGATATATATCGACGCGCCTGCAGGATTAGATTGAATATCGATCGAGCCGTCGGAAGGTGCTGGAGTTGATGTTGGGGTGGGGGTAGGTGTAGGCGTAGGCGCAATGCCGACAACAATCGCTACACTATCGTCATCAGTTCCACCGTTGCCATCGTCGACTGTTACTTCAATGATATATCCCTTCGCTAACAGAGGAGCTATCCATGTAACCGTAGCGCCAGTCCCGGAAATAGCGCCGCCATTTGCCGTCCATGCATAAGTAAGCGTATCGCCGTCCGGATCGTCAGCGACACATGTAACGGTCGTGCCTTCACCGGGGATCAGGTTGTCAGGATCGGCAGTTAAACTCGCGATCGATGGCGCCTGATTCTCCTCCCCTCCAGTCAGGGCTAGCACGACCCCCACCGCGATCCCGGCTATTACCAGGATAACAACCACCACAATTAGCCATATAGCCCACTTGGGGAAGCCTCCCCCCTTCTTCGGCGGAGCCGGCTTAGCACCACCCGGTGCGGCACTCCCCCGCGGTGCCTCCTGCCCGCCATCAGGTATCTTCTTCTCATCAGTGACCATACCCGCACCTCCTGTCCATTTGTAATACGCCGATTATCCCGATATGAGCACAAAATGTCAAGTTCGCTGTTAAGAGCCTGCCAGCCGCCTCAATATATCCCAGAACGCACCGCGGTAGCCGTCGCGTATAGCGTCGACGAGGATAGTATTGGCATTATAGTTATAATTAGTATTAGAAGCCTTCCCCGCCATGAACATGAAACGCTCATCCCCACCGATAAGCCCCTCCAGGTATCGCGACGCGTCCTCCCCCAACTCGGGTGACAGGTAGAACACGGGGGCGAGGAACGACCCGTCCCGTTCACCATGTAGATCAGGATTACTTTCGACGGGGCCCTGTTGAAGAATCATCTTTGCCAGTTTTGTCTTAGGATAAACCCGGACGCCGAGGCTGGCCCCCACGCGGTGCGGCGACATCCGCTTCATAGCTTCGATGGTCTCCCGCAATGAATCTCGCGTCTCGCCCGGGCCGCCAAGCAACAGGTCGTACATGAATATCAGCCCCGAGCGGCGGCAGATTTCAGCCGTCCGGATTACATCATCAGAGGTATAATCCCGTCCGAGCGTATGCAAAATGCGATCGCTGGCGCTGTCCACGCCGAAGTTGACGCCAGCGCAGCCCGCCTGCAGGAACAGACGACACAGATCCTCATCAAAAGGCGCCGGGCTGCAATACGCGTACCAGCGCAGGCGCGGGCCCAGGCTTCTGTCTATGATCTCGCGGCAAATGGAGCGGGCGTGCTCATACGGATAGTTGAACTCGCTGTCGCAGATGTGAAGATGTTCGACGCCAATACTCAGTAACGATTCAATTTCGTCGGCGACGCTGGAGGGGGAACGCAATCGGAGCTTGCTGCCCTTGCCCAACGGATCGGCGCAGTAGATACACTTCTTGGGACAGCCGCGCTTGGTCTCCACGCCGCCCATGCCGCCTTCTACGTAATAGCGTTCATTATCCACAGTATCCCTGCGCGGTGCCGGCATTTCAGCCAGGTCGATATACGACAGCGAGTTACGACGGAAGTCTTTCTTATCGCGATATACCAGCCCCGGCACGTTGCGATAATCCTCACCCTTCGTGATTCGATCGGCAAGCAGCGGCAGGGCGTATTCACCCTCGCCCCATATCCCCAGGTCCAGACCACAGAATTCAAGAATGCCCTCTGATGCGACAGAGAATCCGGAGCCGCCGATCACTATGGGGGCATCGGAGCACCCGCGCAGGCATTCGGCGAGCTTTTTGATCCGGGGCAGGAAGAAGTCGCGGGTGGCAAAGGTCGTATCGTCGGTGTTGCGCAGGGTTATGGCTATGATGGAAGCGCTGTTCGATGTAAAGTAACGACGGATGTCGGCGAACGGATCGGTAGAAAAGCAGAGGTCGAGCAATGCGACGCGATGGCCGTAATCTTTAAGCGCTGATGCAAGATAATCTAGCGCAATCGGCGCCACGGGCGGCTGCATCTGATTGGGGTTCACCAGCAGGATGGTACTATCGGAGGCCACCATATCCTACCTGTGATCGACTGCTGCGGACAATTCGGAAAGGGGCTCTTCCCATCGCATTGCATCTACCGATTGCGAGGATTTTACCACGGATTTTCGTCCATTTTTACGATGTATCGGATGGCTGGAGCCGTCCGAGAGATAACGCTGGTACTGAACCATCTTGCTGACCATTAAAGCCGCCCTGCGTCCGGCCTGATAAACGGCCAGACCTTTTATGGGCTTTACCTCCTCCATCCTCACCTTCATAGCAATATTGGATATCAGCACTATAGGTTTATCGAATCCCTTGAGCGCCTCCACTTCGGCGCGCACATACTCCGCGCTGGAGCCGCCCACGGCTTTAAATATCACATCCACCTGATCGTCTTCGGCCAGTGCTTCGATGGCCTTAGCGCTGACCTTTATATCGAACGATGACGCCATCCCGATATCGACAGGGTTGTTCACACACGTTCCTACCGAAGGCACTACCTTCCTCAATCTTCGCATGGTAGACTCCGACAACCCGGCCACCTCCAGCCCGTAATCGATGCAGGCATCGGCGATAGCCACCCCCATGCCTCCCGTGGAGGAGAGGATACCCACCCTGTTCCCCCGCGGCAGTGGCAGATAGCTGAAGGCCTGAAGGCAATCCAGCATCTCGTCCTCGCTATCGACTTTTATCATCCCTGTCTGTTTAAAGACCGCATCCCAGACCTGCGGCGAGCCGGCCAAGGCCCCGGTATGGGAGGCCGCGGAACGCGAGCCTACAGCGCTCGCTCCGCACTTCCACAGGATCACGGGCTTCTTCTTTGAGACTCGCTTGGCCACATCGAAGAAATGCCGCCCGTCGGAAACGCCCTCTACATACCCGATGACTACATCCGTATTTGCATCCTGGCCAAAATATTCCAGAAAGTCCGCGGCGTTAAGGTCGCACTCGTTGCCGTAGCTCACCGCCTTATTGAAATGTATGCCCAGCCCCGATGCCGCGATCGGGAAAGAAACGCTCATTGAGCCGCTGTGCGAGAACATCCCTGCCGAACCGCTTTTCTTTGGCATTATGCCGGCGAAATTGGTCAGACCGGTATCGGGACAGAATATCCCCACGCAGTTGGGGCCGATGATCCTTGAGCCGCCCCTGCGCGCGATCCTCGTGATCTCCTCCTGGAGTTTCATGCCCTCGGCGCCGCTTTCACCGAAGCCGGAGGTACATATGACAATACCCTTGATTCCTTTTACTGTGCAATCGCTGACGACGCTCTGCACAGTATCACGTGGGGAGAAAACGATGGCCAGATCTATATCGAAGGGGATATCGCATGCGCTCGGATAGACCATGACGCCATCGACTTTGGTTGCAGTGGGGTGCACTACGCATATCCTGCTCTTATCGAAGCCGTGCTGGATGAAGCCGCTTAGGAAGAAGTAGCCAAGATTGCCGGGCCTGTTGGATGCGCCTATGATCGCTATGCCGCGCGGGTTGAATATCCGATCCAGCTCTGCGATAACGTCCATAACGTCCCCTTAACTGAAACGCTCTGAATAAAAACAAATGATAACAGAATTTAAATAAAATGCAAATACATGAGGCCTGACCTTATTTGCCCGAGCGGTAGCGCTCGTATTCGAGCATCTTGCTCATGACCTGCACCGCCCTGCGCCCGGTGCTGTATATAGCCACGCCTTTAACCGGCTTGAGTTCCTTCAGTAATGCCATCATAGCCCGGCTGAATATGTAGATCATCGGTTTGTCAAAGCCCGCCAGCGCCTCGAACTCCTTACTTACCATCTCCAGGTTCGATGTGCCCACGGTCTTGATTATGATGTCCACGCCCTCATCCTGCGCCAGGGCTCTAACCGTATCGATGCCCATCTGCAGATTGAATGACGACATCATACCGATGTCCACGGGATTATTGACGCATGTGCCTATGGATGGAACGATTCCCTGTAATCGATTGCGCGTGCTCTGCGAGAGGGCCGCCAGCTCAAGCCCGTAGTCGGAGCAGGCATCGGCCATGGCCACCCCCAGTCCGCCGGTAGCCGACACAATGGCCACACGATTGCCGCGGGGCCGCGGCAGATAGTAGAACGCCTGGAGATAGTCCAGCATGTCGTCTTCGCAGTCGACTTTTATGATGCCAGCTTGCTTGCACACGGCATCCCAGACCTGCGTCTTCACAGCGAGGGCACCTGTATGAGAAGCAGCCGACCGTGAGCCGATGTCGCTGGTGCCCCCCTTCCATAGAAGAATGGGCTTATTTTTCGAGACCTCCCTGGCGATACGGAAGAAGCGACGTCCGTCCTTTATGCCCTCCACATAGCCTATGACGATGCCTGTCTTAGGATCGCGCCCAAAGTATTCCAGGAAATCGGCGGCATTCAGGTCGCATTCATTGCCGCAGCTTATCACCTTGCTGAAATGTATCCCCATGATGGAGGCCGCCACCGGCATGGAGACCGTCATCGAGCCGCTGTGTGAGAACATGCCCACCGGGCCGCTCTCCCGGGGCATCCAGCCGGCATAGTTGATGAGTTTGCTCTCCGGGCAGTAGACGCCCACGCAGTTGGGGCCTATGATGCGGACACCGCCGGCGCGCGCGATACCGGCAATTTCCCCCTGCAGCTTTATGCCATCCCCCCCATTCTCGGCAAATCCCGAGGTGCAGATGATCACGCCCTTCACGCCCTTGGCAACGCAGTCTGCAACGACGCCTTTCACGGAGTCGCACGGGGAAAATACCAGAGCCAGATCGACATTATGAGGGATAGCCTGCATGGCGGGATAGGCTTTGACTCCAGAGACCTCTTTCTCCGTGGGATGCACCGCATACAATTGATCGCGGTCGTAGCCCTGCTGCAGGAAGCCTCCGAGGAAGAAGCCGCCTAGATTGCCCGGACGGTTGGAGGCGCCAATAATTGCCACCCCGCGGGGGTGGAAGATGCGTTCCAGATCAGAAACAAGGTCCATAACGCAAGTTGATCCGGGGGATTCCGCCCGATTTAACTCTTCTTCTCGGTCACAGCACGCCAAGTATTGAGGAGGGTCTTGCTGTCCAGAAGCTCATCGGTCGCGGTATACGGATCTATCTTCCCCTTCATCACCTTCTCTAAAGCCGTGGTGAGGGATTTATCCTTGCGGATCAGCGCCAGTATCCTTTCGCTGATGGTTCGCTCCACGACCTCCAGGAACTCAGCCTTGTGCTGAGCCTGGCGTCGCACAGTCATCTGGCCGCTATCCTCAAGCGCTTTGTGGTGGTTCTTGATCTGCGTGTAAAGCTCGTCTATGCCGACATCGTTCACCGCCTGGGTGGTCAGCACCGGCACCTCCCACCATTCATGCTTGGGATTAAGGCGCAGCATCTGCCGCAGGTCATCAGCAACGGTCTCCGCGCCTTCGCGATCCGCCTTATTCACTACAAATATATCTGCTATCTCGAGGATGCCGGCCTTCATCGCCTGTATAGCATCTCCCGCCTCAGGAACGAGAACCACGATCACAGTATCGGCCGCATCCATGATATCCAGCTCGGTCTGCCCCACGCCTACAGTCTCAACCAGAACAAAGTTCTTGCCGAAGGCATCCATCAGCTTGGCAACTTCTTTAGTGGTAGGCGAGAGGCCGCCGCGGCTTTCCCTTGTGGCCATGCTGCGGATGAATACCTCTTTATCCAGATAGTGCTGCTGCATCCTTATACGGTCCCCAAGCACGGCGCCGCCGGAGAAAGGGCTAGAAGGGTCGCATGCGATGATCCCTACAGATTTGTCATCGGCTCGCATCTTGGTGGTAATACGATCGACGAGACTACTTTTGCCGCCGCCCGGAGGTCCTGTCACTCCCACAACATAGGACTTGCCGAGTTTAGGGTATATCTTGGACATTATCAGCGGCACTTCAGGAGACTCTCTCTCGATCAGAGTGATCAAACGCGCCAAGGCTTGCTCCTTGCCTTTAAGCATCCCATCAATCAATTCTTTAATTTCTGCCATTTACACAAATCCTCTATATATTTTTGCAACGAATCTTCGACAATCCAAGAACAAACTATATCATATTACCCCTTGCAACTGTCAAGGAAAAATAACTCGAGGTACAAGGCGACCCGATAAGGTTAATACGAACATGCAACGCAAGAAAATGGCCCGGGCTACAAACAGCGGGCTCTTACTGTCCGGCCGGCGATACCGTTGAAACGAGCGCGCCGTACAATTTCTCGAACGCCCTCATATAAGTTTCGAAAGCTTTCTGAGTGTTACCCGGCTTCTCCTGCTTCATAATAAAGGATGCCCATTCGTTTGCTGAATATACGATACTGGCTTTTACCTCTGGCTCCAACATTTCACCCTCCTGAAATATATATCCTTAAATACACTGTATACATTCGTAGGGTATGGTAATCATATCGATATCCCAGCCTTTCTCAACTGCTGTTGAATTGCTATGTTATTTATCTCGATGACCTTAAGCGTTGTCAGATAAGACGCGACTATGAGCGCCTCTGTTGATAGGTTCCACCCTTCAAACTCCTTGGACATCTTGTCGAAGTGCTCCTTTACCTTGGGAAACTCATCCCCGTGAACGCCAAGGATCTCTTCAAGTTTTTTCTCGTCCTCGCGCATCAATGCGACGCTTTCGCTGAAGGACGAATCATATGTCAAACATAGCTGTTCAAAATTCAACCCGATCATTATCCGCCTCCTTCCGCTCTATCTTCGCCGATTATACCATACGCCATTGTGCGTCTTGACGTAAGCAGCGCTACGCCTATAATACAAAAATACACGGAGGAGGTGCCCCATGTCCTGTTACATTCGTCATCTGAAAGACTTATTAAGCGAGGCCGGTATCGATGTCACTGCCGATAATAGAAAACAAATCGACCGTGTTATGCATGAGATCGTCGGCACTACTTATAAAGACTGCCCAGGCACATGGAAAGAAGTAAAGAAAAAGCTGGCATCGAGCGAGGCTGAGAAGCGGGAGTTCTTCAAGAAACTAAAAGCCGCCCTTGCCTAAGCAGCACCGTCAGAAAAGAGATGCAGGAGATTTCTCTCCTGCCAGAGGCTTGGGGGTGTCCCCCAAATTACAAAGTCCCCCAACGTATGGGGGACTGACAGGGGGTTCGGATATTGTTTCTCCCTTCAGGGGGACAGCAGGAGGTCGATTAATTCCAATCCGCCATGCATCTTTCACCACCGCTGAAATCGACGATATTCTCTTGCTTTTTTAAGTAAAAAGTTTTAGTATACAACTCCCAGCAAAGAGCATAAGGAGGTGCGCCATGGCGGAAGTGGAAATTGGAAGGATTAGTGACTTCTTTGCTCAGCCTGTAGTGGCCGGGATCGAGCTAACAGGTAACCTCAAGAAAGGCGACACTATCCACATCAAAGGACACACTACGGACCTGACATTCGCCGCATCATCCATACAGGTCAACCATGATGAGGTCGCCGAGGCCAAGCCGAGGGAATCCATCGGGATCAAGGTTCCCGATCGCGTCAGACGCGGCGATATAGTCTACAAGGTCACTTCTTAGCAAGCGACTGCATCAGGTTCGCCATCTCGATAGCGCTTGTGGCTGCGTTGAAGCCGGCGTTGCCCATCTTGGTGCCCGCCCGCTCGATGGCCTGCTCCAGCGTATCCGCAGTGATCACGCCGTAGATAACCGGAACGCCCGTCTCCAGCCCGACCTGCGCCACACCCTTGGTTACCTCTGAGGCGATATAATCGAAGTGCGGCGTGCCGCCGCGGACGACAGCGCCGAGGCAGATAACGGCGGAGTACTTGCCCTTCTCCGCTACCTTCTTGGCAACCAGCGGAATCTCAAAAGCCCCCGGGGTCCATATCACATCTATATCCGCCGCCTTGACACCGTGCCTTGTCAGCGCGTCCTGTGCGCCCTCAAGGAGTTTGCCCGTTATGAATTCGTTGAAACGCGAGACCACCAGCCCGAACTTTAGCCCGGCGCCGACAAGGTTACCTTCATATTTCTTGTTCACTACATCCTCCTTTAGCGATAAACCAAAACTATCCTATCCCCCGAAAACCTGGTCAGCGCTCATGCCGAGCGCACCATGGAAATCGAAACGCACCGCGCCGACCGGCATCTTGCCTTTCACAGCTTCTGCTACCTTACCCGTCATGCTGTGCCCGAAGCCGCCGCACAGCTCGAGGGCGCTGCATCCTTCTGCCGCCAGTTGCTTTGCCTTCTCTATCGCCTGCTGCATATTCGGCACAAGCACAACCGTCAGCTCAGCAAACTCAGTTGCTATAACAGCCCGATGCTTGGCCGGATCGGCATCCGGGACTATTGCCATAAATGCTAACTTCATAGCCATAATAAAATTCCTCCTTAAGCACTGTCCTTGTTATTCTCGTTTAAAGAGCCCAAATTCAAAGTATGGCCTAATTTTTGCTGCTTCGTCTCCAGGTACCGCCGGTTAATCGGATTGGGCTTGGTGGTAATGGGCAGCTGTTCCGTTATTTTCAATCCGTAGCTTTCCAGGCCGCTCATTTTCTTGGGATTATTGGTCATCAGTCGCATGTTGCGTATGCCCAAGTCCGCCAGTATCTGCGCGCCGATGCCATAATCCCGCTGATCGGCTTTAAATCCAAGTGAGATATTGGCTTCCACGGTATCCATGCCCTTGTCCTGTAAGGCGTAGGCCTTTATCTTGTTATGGATGCCGATGCCTCTTCCCTCCTGCCGCATGTAAAGCACCACACCACATCCCTCATCCGCGATGCGTTTCATCGCTATCTCTATCTGCTCCCCGCAGTCGCAGCGCATGCTGTGGAAAACATCGCCGGTCAGGCACTGGCTATGCACCCGCACCAGTACCGGCTTGTCGGTGTTTACTTCTCCCATGACCATCGCCAGGTGTTCATCGGGGTCGGTAGTGCTTTTGTAGGCTATTATTTTGAAATTCCCGAACTTGGTCGGCAGCTTGGCTTCCGCTACCCGCGTTACCAGCCTTTCGTGCCGGAAGCGGTAGGCGATTAAGTCCGCCACGCTGATGATTTTTAAGCCATGTTTTTTGGCAAATACTTCGAGTTGCGGCATCCGTGCCATGGTGCCATCTTCGTTCATAATCTCGCACAGCACGCCGGCGGGCCTCAAACCGGCTAGACGGGCCATGTCTACCGTCGCCTCGGTCTGCCCTGCCCGCACCAGCACGCCGCCGTCGCGGGCGCGTAATGGGAACATGTGCCCTGGCATCAGGAGATCTTCCGGCTTGGTCTTGGGATCGACCATGACCTGCACCGTCTTCGCCCGATCTGCCGCCGATATGCCGGTGCTGGTGCCTTCCCTGGCTTCTACCGCTACTGCGAATGGAGTGGTAAATTTCGACGTGTTGTTGGCTACCATCATCGGTATCCGCAGAGCTTCCAGTCTTTCTCCGGTTACCGGCATGCAGATAAGTCCGCGCCCGTATCTGGCCATGAAATTGATCGAGTCCGCTGTGACTTTCTCCGCCGCTATTACCAGATCGCCCTCGTTCTCCCGGTCCTCATCATCGACGATGATAATAAATTTGCCAGTCTTGATATCTTCGATCGCTTCTTTTATTGTCGCAAGTGCCATTTTATTTTTATCCTCTACATGAATCCTTGTTCGGTCAGGAACTCCTTAGTTATACCCGATTCCCCCCGGCTCAATTTATCCACGTATTTCGCCAGGATATCCACCTCCAAGTTAACGATATCGCCAGTTTTACGTCCCCCTAAAGTTGTCTCCGCCTGTGTTATCCCTACCAGCGAGACGCTGAACGACGTGGGGTTACATTCTACTACAGTCAGGCTCACGCCGTCTACTGCAATGAACCCCTTCTCGACGATATACCTCATTATTTCTTTGGAGGCCTCGAACTTCAGAATAAGCGCGTTTCCCTCGGCCCTCACCGCGCTGACCTTGCCCGTCCCGTCTACATGCCCCTGCACGAAATGCCCACCGAAGCGCCCCCCGACCGGCATGGCGCGCTCCAGATTTACCTTGTCGCAGCTGTTCAACTTCCCGATGTTTGTGCGCTTCAGCGTCTCCGGCATGACCTCCACGGAAAAAGAGTACGGGGTCAACGCCTTCACCGTTAAACAGGCGCCGTTGACAGCTATGCTGTCGCCTATCCTGGTTTTCTTGTCCAGCACTGTTGTGGCGGCGAAGGTCAACTGGCTAGATTCAACCGATGTGACGCTGCCTATTTCTTCTACGATTCCTGTAAACATTCCCTCAATTCCTATTGGCTCTTTTCCTTATGCTTTGCCATCACGCGGCGGAACTGCTCATTGGCCATTTTCACATAGACCCCGACGGGAAGCAAGTCGCGGCTTATAACATCCAGCGTGGCCTGCGATATCTTGCCATTCTCGATTAACTGCCTGCCGGCATCTCTTGCAGCCTCGATGATATCGTTCACCGGCGCATCCATATCCAGCATGGCCCTGAGCGCCTCGCCGTGCGGACGCAACAGCGCCCCGGCATACTCCATCGGCAAGTCCTGACACAGCTTCTTTATGTGTACGATGAGGGGATCAAAGTTATCAAGCCCCCACAAGCCGCAATTTGATACGAGGACGATTTTATGCAGCTTATCCCCATCCCCCGCGATATGACGCGAGCGACCTTCGGACACTTCCATGAAAGGCTCCGCCAGAACGATCATGCGATCGATGAGGTTCTTCATCTGGGCATTCATCCCGTAGCTGTAAACAGGAGTTGCATAAACAACGATGTCGGCTTCGTGCATCTTGGGCAGGAGTTGCCGCATATCATCCTTGTGAAAACAGACGCCGGGGGTTTTCAGCCAGCAACTAAAACATCCCCTGCATGGCTTGACCTTAAGATCGTAGTTGTAATACAGATCGACCTCGGCGCCAGCCTGACGCATGCCCTCGACAAAAGGATTTAGTACGAGGGCGGTATTCCCTTTCTCCTTGCGCGGACTGGAGTTAAACGCTAAAACCTTCGGTTTCAGATTCCTCATTAAGATAACCCATCACCATAACATCTTTCCCGCAGCGTTCCACCTTTATGCGGGACAACTGGAGCGCCTGCCCGATCCTGTGCGCCCCCTGTCCGCCGACGGCCGATTTGGCATCCTCGCCGCCGACGATAACCGGCGCTATGAAGGCCACGACCTTATCCACCAGGCAGCCATCAAACAGTGTCCCCAAGAGTGTGCTGCCCCCCTCCACCAACACGCTTGTGATATTTCTACGCCCCAGCTCGGCCAGGAGCTCATTCAAATCTACCATGGATTTCCACGATGGCAACTCGACCACCTCAGCCCCGACGTTGCGCAGCTCGTTGACCGTTTCCGTCGCAACACCGGGGGCCGTAGCCACCATTGTCTTGCCCGGCTCGCTGAACACCCGTGCCGTGGGAAGCACGCGCCCCTTGCTGTCAACGATAATGCGGAGCGGATATTTTTCGTTTCTTCCTTCCCTTACCGTAAGCCTGGGGTCATCTATGACTATCGTGTTGACGCCCACCATTATGGCATCGGACGCCCGCCGCATACGATGCACGTAGCGCCTCGACTCCTCACAGCTTATCCAGTGAGAATCGCCCGTCCAGGTAGCAATCTTGCCATCAAGACTGATAGCGAACTTTGCAGTGATGAAGGGGATCCCTGTAGTAATATATTTAGAATAGGCTTCATTAATTTCCTGCGCTTCTTCCTCGCGTTCCCCTACATAGACAGTTATACCAGCACTTTCTAACTCTGACCTGCCTTTTCCTGCCACCTTCGGGTTGGGATCCAGCATAGCTATATATACCTCTGCGATGCCGGCATCCAATATTGCCTTTGTGCATGGAGGAGTGCGGCCATAGAAACAGCATGGCTCAAGCGTAACATACATTGTAGCCCCTCGGCTTTTCTCCCCCGCCTGCTTCAACGCCACTACCTCAGCATGCGCTGACCCCGGAGGCTGGGTGTACCCCTCTCCTACAACCACACCATCGCTCACTATCACCGCGCCGACGGCCGGATTGGGGCTGGTATTGCCTACAGCCAACCTGGCAAGAGAGAGGGCTCGTTCCATGTAATCCATCGTCTACTCCAGACTATATGCACATTTGTGTAAACATTATGATAACACGTTGATATGATAACCGGAAACGTGCAGATGAGCCCCTTTGCCAAATGTAGTTCGTTAAGGAATCATCTGCTACGGTATTCGAAGATTAACTATATTTAGTGCAGTTGGTTCGCGAGATGGATTGAGTGCTCTGCGGGTGTCATTCTATCATCTGCATTATAAAAAGTACAATATATTAATAAATGAAAGTTAAAAGAAGACTCATGTTCAAAGCAGAAAAGCGTTATGCTATAATGCAGCAACAATGAAAACCCCGACAAAAATAACAATACTTGAAATCGCTGGTACGCTTGTAATAGCACTGCTCATTTTCCTCGGGATTCACTTTACCCTGGAGAGCCGCCAGGTAGATGGCACTTCCATGTTACCAAATCTGGAACATGGACAGCGGGTACTTATCTGCAAAGCCGCCTACTGGTTTGGAGAGCCTCAAAGGGGAGATATCGTTGTTTTCTACAATCCATTGAGCGATAAAGATGTCATCCATAGGATAGTGGGATTACCGTATGAGAAAGTGGAAATTAGGAGTGGGCAAGTGTACATTAACGATAACGAGATGGAAGAGCCGTATGTTCAAGGGGATCTCATAAATCGAGCTCCCGAAATAGTCCCAAACGGCAGCTATCTCATCGTAGGTGACAACCGCGATGAAGCATCTATGGACATTGTCCCGAGAAATGAAATCATCGGCAAAGCATGGCTCTGCTACTGGCCACTCAGCAATTGGCATCTTGTCTCAGGATATTCTTACCACTAGTTATGTATAAATACCTACTTTCTACGTTACTCATTTTAAATAAAGATGTTCTCTTCATCCCATGAGTTGAAATTTAATGCTCGATTATGCTTTTTTATATCACGTAATGTTTGACAAAAAAAGCTCTGAACAGTATACTCCTACACAAAGTCGCATATAATAATACTTTCTGTGAGGTGAAAACATGGAAGAGCCAAAGAAGAAGAAAACCATACATATCGGCTATGTGATAGCATTCATCGTTCCCATTTTAATCATCGTTTTAGTTGTAGTGCTTTGGCCTTCCGGCGGTGGTGGCGGAAATGTCACCCCAACCCCCACATCAGGCCCCACAGTTACTGCTACCCCGAGCTCCAGTGTGACACCAACAACGACCACTCCTCCCGTTGGGTCGGTTACAGTGTCAATTGACTGCCCGGATACAATAGACAAAAGCGACAGCCGTTACTTCCATGCTTTCGTCAATATCACCTCCGTAGATAATTTCTTTGCCGCCATATATGACATAGCCTACGACCCCGCTGTTCTCAGGGTACAAGATGTAAAAATGGGAAATATATCGGGAGTCACGATACGCATTGACGAATGGGGTTATGCACCAGCAAACACCCAGGGGCTCTTAAGAATAGTGAACAGCGTACCAGATTCCGCAGCGGCTAGCGGAGTTAGTGGAGAAGGTTATCTATTAGATATCTACTTTAAGGTCATGGGCGATCCCGGAGATTCCAGCGATATTTCTTTCGTTGAAGGGCTCGGAGACCCGGTAGGTTACTTGATGATTAGCAATAACGCATATATTGAGATCCCTGCGACATGGACTGATGGTTCGGTCATAATAGAATGACGCTGTAGATATAACTCAGTGTTAGTACCTTCTCAAAGAGGCCACCATTCTTGGTGGCCTCTTTTTATTTACGTAGAATAGCCAATACAGACACGGTTTAATTAATGTCTTATAGTCAGTAGCTATACCATCCATTTCTCTACCCGCATCAAAAAGATAATGGAATAGAAATTTACTAGCTTTCTTCCCCCTATATTGCCAAACAATTACCGATATGTTAAAATCGCACAATATTAGCAGGTAATTTTTTGTAGTAGATAAGATATATTTTAGTAATTTTATGTATTATTATATTGACTTACTCCAAAAAATGCTGTATAATAAGCCATTATAAAGGTAAATATTCTATTTTATCGCGCTATAGTTATATTAGCAGCTACTAAATTAAAAGGTTAAGGTTCAACGGGGGCTGAGAAGCGTAGTCTGTATTTGGTTGCTTGGGCTACGCGGAGCTAATAGCAAAACCGACCGTTATGTAGGTCGGTTTGTTTTATGTTTTATAATCGAATATAGGCCCGGCACATTAAACAAAGTGTGGAGGTGTAATATGTACAGCCAAAATAGAGGGATCAAACGTTTTCTTCTCTCGCTAATAGGTATTATTAGCACTGTTATCTTGATCTTCTCTCCAATAATGGCTACGCCTCCCATAACCTTTGCTGATGGCAACTTGCCGGGGGACCTCAATGGAGACGGAGAGGTAAACCTTCTGGATTTAGTTTATTTAAGGCTGGTTCTGCTAGGCCTAGTGCAAGGTAATGGCAACGGCGATGTTGATGAAAATGGCCGTATCAACTTGTTGGATCCTGACGCTCTTGTGCAGA
>Ga0172380_10004707_pt1 | contig 17243 bp, 19 predicted proteins | sample Leawe162metaG_FD_119747 | JGI IMG/M metagenome (GOLD analysis project Ga0172380, IMG submission 119747) | Leachate microbial communities from a municipal landfill in Southern Ontario, Canada - Leachate well 162 metaG | ecosystem: Engineered > Solid waste > Landfill > Unclassified | place...
CGGTTTTCCGGGCGCATGGCGGCGTTGCAACTCCTTGCAATGGAACAACCATTGCGCGTCGTTGCGCCTTGCCCTGCACCCGGAAAACCGCACACTCCAGCCCGTTCAACGGAGGTTTCTAGGTTCAAGACTATACATTGCCCGATTGCCGCGCTTTAATCGCGGCAATGCGTTCATCCATACGGCGCATTACGTCATCGTGCGGCACGTTCGGGCGCGGATCATCGATGGCCTCCCGCACTTCCTTTTCAAGCCATGATATATAGGCGGCGGCTTCGTGCGCCTTTTTCATCGCCTCGGCGCGATCCGGTCGGGTGCGTTTCAGATCATCCGGGACATATGCTCCCGCATCCACATCGAAACGGCTGATGCCCACATCCTTCAGATAAGCCACAACCGCTTCGAGCCGCTTGAAGACGCGAACCTGCCTGGAGCGCGTAGTAGCCAGCGCCCGTTGAGTCGCGCCGTACTGCACGACCACCCCCCAGCCGCCCTCCCGTCCCGCGACATGCGCGGCGCGCACCGCGCCCGCTTCCGCCAGACGCAGCAGAGAAACATGGTCGATCACTTCAGTGTTCATGACGGAATCTCCAAGGCGACATGTCGTTTAATGGTTTCATTGTAATGCAAACAACTATAAATCGGCAATCATCATCCTAGAAACCTCCGTTGAACGGAGGTTTCTAGGATAATGCTTCGGTAAATTTTCCGTCGCTGCTTCCAAATTCAAGCTCAGTCTGACTTTGGCGAGCAGTTCCAGCGCCTTTTCGTATTCCACGTCTTCGATCAGATTTCCTATCCTGCCCAGTGAGTCGCTCAGGTTCGGGTCCAGGATGGCGTTGCGTAGCGCCAGGAAAGCATCCTCGGCAGTGGCATCGTCATTGTTCAGCAGCGTTTCGAGCCGGGTCAGCAACGGCGCGAGCGTTTCCGCGCCGACGCTGTGCGCGGCCATGGCCGATATTTGTTCTTCCGGGGGCAACGCATCCAGCGATTGGGCGATATGGCGCGCCGATGCGGCGAAGCTTGCCACCAGCGCGGGCGTCGCCCGCCCTTCGGCGAGCGCCAGTTCGAGTTCCCTGGCATGTTCGGAAAACGCCGGCGCGCCTATGGAGGCGGCGCCGGATTTGATCGAGTGCGCCAGGCGTCGGGCTTCGACCAGTTCGCCGCGTTCGACCAATTCGCACATGCGGTTGTCGGCGTCGCCGAAATCGCGCCGGAAAATTCGCAGGATGCGCAGATAAAAAGCTTCCCTGCCCATGTGGTTGCGCAGTCCCGCGCGGGCATCTATGCCGTCCATCGGAGGAATCAACAGCGGGTGCGAACCCGCCTGCACGTTCAAAGCTGTTTCCATCTCCCCCGCGTCGGAACGGAAGGAGGGGTTTTCTGTTTTCTGCCCTCTGTCTTCTGTCCTCTGACCATTGCCGCCTAGCCACTTTTCCAGCGCAGCATACAGCGTCTCGGGGTCGATCGGCTTGGAGATGTGGTCGTTCATGCCGGCGCCCAGGCTGCGCTCACGGTCGCCGGCCATGGCGTGCGCGGTCATCGCAATGATGGGCAGGTTTTGAAGCAGCGGAATTTTGCGGATCGCCTGGGTGGCCTCGAAACCATCCATGAGCGGCATCTGAATATCCATCAGCACGGCGTCGAAATGCTCCCGCTTGACCAGATCGACGGCCTCCTGGCCGTTATTGGCGAGTGCTGCTTCCAGTCCGGCATGGTTCAGCAGTTCCCGTGCGATCTGCCGGTTGATTTCGTTGTCGTCCACGACCAGGATGCGAGCGCTTCGGATGCTATGCAACGACTTGATTCCCCAGCTTTCCGGGCTGGCGGGCAACACGTTTTTCTTCGGTATGTCCTGCTCCTGGGTGCAGCCGAACTTGGCGGTGAAGATGAATGTCGTGCCCGCTTCGGGTTGGCTTTCCAGGCGGATGGCGCCGCCCATCATTTCCACCAGATGCTTGCTGATGGCCAGCCCCAGCCCGGTGCCGCCATATTTTCGGGTGGTCGAGGTGTCGGCCTGCGAGAAGGATTGGAACATGCGACCGCATTGCTCCGCCGTTATGCCGATGCCGGTGTCTTGCACCCTGAATTCGAGTTCCGCCGTGTCACTGGTGATATTCAGCGGAACCGCATGCACCTGGATTTTCCCCCGGTCGGTGAACTTGATGGCGTTACTCACTAGATTAAGCAGCACCTGCCCCAGGCGCAACGGGTCGCCCACCAGGTGGCAGGCGTGTTCCGGCGGCATGTGCAACAGCAGCTCCAATCCCTTTTCCTGCGCCTTGGCTGCGGTGAGGCTCGCCAGATTGCCGAACACTTGATTCAAGTGGAAGGGAATGGATTCCATTTCCAGTTTGCCGGCTTCGATCTTGGAGAAATCGAGGATGTCGTTGATAATGCCAAGCAGCGAATGGCCGGCGCGGTACACCTTTTCCACGTAATCGCGTTGCTGCGGCTGCAAATCGGTGCCCAGGCACAGCCGCGACATGCCGATCACCGCATTCATCGGTGTGCGTATCTCGTGGCTCATGTTCGCCAGGAAGTCGCTCTTGGCCTGGGTGGCGGCTTCCGCATCGATCCTGGCAATGTCGAGCTCCTCATTGGTCGCCTGGAGTTCCTGGTAGGTTTGCCGCGCCGCCTCGGTGGCGCGCTCCGCTTCTTCTTTGGCTTCGCGGATGCGGCGGGCATTTTCGCGGAACACCTCCAGCGCTTTCGCCATGCGTCCGACCTCGTCGTGGTGGCCAAGCGCGGGCGTCACGACATCAAGGTTACCTGCGGCAAGTTGCTGCATCGCTTCGGTCATGCGGCGAATCGGTCGGGTGATTGAGCCGCCGATCAGCCAGGCCAGAATGATCGCCAGGATGATCGCCGCCGTGGCCATCACCAACGACAGCCGCTTGAGCGCCATGGCCGTGGCAACTTGCGCGGCGCTGGCGTTCGCACGCAGGCGGGCGAAATCCTGCTTCAGTGCGCCGATGATCCCGTCCAGGCTGTGCGTGGCCTGGCTAAGTCCGACTTCGGCATCGGCCTTGGCGGCGATGGCGTTGAGCACCTCATTGGCTGCGGAGCGATAGACGGGCGCCTTTTCCCGGATCACCCCGATGAACGTGTCGAGTTTTGCGATGCCGGAGCGCCCTTGCGCGGCAAGCACCGTATCGAAGAATTCCAATTCCTGGAGGGCGCTATCGCGGTCGCTCGGCTGGAGCGTCATCACATAACGCGCCAATGCCGCCTTGCTCAAATGGAAGCTGGATTCGAGCTTGGTCGCCGCTTGCGCCGCCTTGATTTTTCCGGCATCGAACGCGGACTCACCCAGCACTTGGGCGATGTTTCCCACCGCCACGCCGGCAGCGAGGAATTCATCGATGCTGCGGCTCTGCCGCTCGGTTGCGGTGGCGGCGATTTCCAGCGCCTTGGCGTAGCGCGCAAGGCCGGCGCGAATCGCCTGCTCCCGCTGGGCAAGGACGGCCATGCCGCCAACGCGGGCAATCGCCGCATCCAGCGCCTTGCCGGTTTCCTGCGCGGCAGCGCGGGCGGCGGCAATATCGGCCAAGTCGCGCGAACGCAGAAAACGCCGCGCCGAACTGTTGAGGCGATCAAGCTGGTTGTCGATCTGACCCACGGCCGCGTCGGCATCCGCTGCCTGCTCGGCCGAGCGCACCCCGCTCTCTATCCTGACCAGGTGTATCCAGGAAGAGGCTGCAAGTGCAGCCAGCAGCAGCACCAGGACGGAAAAGCCGCCCAGCGTGCGGATGTTGATGCCAAACCTGGAAAGCGCAAGGTCGATCCGATTCAGCTTGCCGGTGCTATTCATTATCCTAGAAACCTCCGTTGACCGCTTGCCAATATGTATAACATGATGGTTCTAAATAACTTTGTAATATATTTTGGGTTCACCCGTTTGGTGAGAGCGGCTGCGGGCTGGATTGCACGGTTTTCCGGGCGCATGGCGGCGTTGCAACTTCTCAGAATGGAACAACCATTCTTCGTCGTTGCGCCTCTTGTGCCCAGGCCGCAAGGCCGTCGGGTATGCCCTGCACCCGGAAAACCGCACACTCCAGCCCGTTCAACGGAGGTTTCTAGGATTACGGGTTACTTGGTATCGCGGATACGCTTGAGCAAGTCGGCGCCGAAGCGCTTTTCCCACTCCGGCCACAGCGGCGCGAGAGCCGCGATGAAGGCATCGCGGTCTATCGTATCGACCACCGCGACCCCCTTCTGCTTCAGGAAAGCGATTGCGGCTTTTTCCTTGTCGCTGACCGCTTGCCGGGACGCGGCTGCCGCAACCCGCGCGGCGCGCGCGAAGGCAGTGCGTTCCACGGGTTTGAGCGCTTTGTAGGTTTCTGTGTCAACCAGGACGACGGCGGGCGAATAGGTGTGCCCGGTCAGCGACAGGAATTTCTGCACTTGGTCGAAACGGCGCGATTCGATGACGAGGAGCGGATTCTCCTGTCCATCGATGCGCCTCTCCCTGAGCGCGCCGAACAGTTCGGGTATGGGCATGGGAACCACTTCGGCGCCCAGCGCCTTGAAAGTCGCTTCCATGACCGGATTGGGAATGACGCGGATTTTGAGGCCGGCGACATCCGCCGGCCTCAAAACCGGACGCCTGGAATTAGTGAGGTGGCGAAAACCGCGGTCGATGAAGCCCAAGAAAACCGCGCCACGGCCATTGATCTTCGCCCCGAGTTCATGGCCGATTGGCCCGTCGAGCACCTTGGCGGCATGTGCGGAATCCCGGAACAGGTAGGGCACATCCAGGATGCCCAGTTGCGGCACGTCGGGAGCGATGCTGGTAGTGGTGACAATGGCAAGATCGAGAGCGCCCAGCCGCAACGCTTGCCAAATATCCTGCTCGCCGCCCATCGTGCTGCCGCTCTTTTTGCTGATGGCAAAGCGGCCCGGCAGCAACCGCTCCACTTCCGCAACGAATGCTTCGGCGGCGATTTGTTGCGGGCTGACGCCGCCCGCTGAAGTCGCCATCACCAAGCCTTGCGCCGCCTGTGCCGTGGTGGCGCCAACCAGTAGCAGGGCGATAGCGACGATCAGATTCCTGAACATAGGGTCAACCTCGATCCGGGAGGCCGGGGTTATTTCGTTTCGGCGATGCGCTTGAGCAGATCAGCGCCAAAGCGCTTTTCCCACTCGGGCTGCAATGGCGCCAGAGCTGCGACAAAGGCATCGCGATCGACCTTTTCGGTTACGATAAGGCCTTTTTGCTTGAAGCCGGCGATGATGGCCTTCTCGTTTTCGGCCACGGCGCGGCGCGTCGCCATGGTCGCGGCGCGCGCCGCCGCCTGGAGCGCGGCTTGTTCCCCAGGTTTGAGTCTCTTGTAAGCATCGGCGTTGACCATGATAATCAACGGGGTGAAAATATGGGCGGACAGCGAAACAAATTTCTGGACATGGTCGAACTGATAGGCAACAATAGTCGGGAGGGGATTTTCCTGACCATCGACCCGACCATCGTCCAGTGCGCCATAGATTCCGGTGAAAGGTAACGGAACGACTTCCGCCCCCAGCGTTTTGAAGATCATCTCCATGACCGGATTCTGAATCACCCGAATCTTCAGCCCGGCGACATCGGACGGGCTGCGGATCGGGCGTTTGGAATTGGTGAACTGACGAAAACCATAGTCGGCGAATCCCAGAAACACCACTCCCTGGCCGTTAATCTTCGCGCCCAGGTTTCTGCCGATAGCGCCGTCGAGCACCTTGGCCACATGCGCGGAATCGCGGAACAGGAACGGCACGTCCAGCACCCCGAGTTCCGGCACGGAAGGCACGATACTCGGCGTCGCGAGAATCGCCATATCGATGGCGCCGACCTTCACGCCCTCCCAGATGTTGACGTCGCCGCCACGCGTGCTGCCGCCTCTATCGTCAATGGTGAAGCGACCAGGCAGGCGGCGCTTGATTTCCGCGACAAACGCGTTGGCTGCGAATAGCGTCGGACTCACGCCGACGCCGGTATGACCCAGTGTCAGTTTTTGTTCCGCACGAGCGCCGACAACCCCGGCAAGCGTCAGGAAGACGACGAAGGATACGAGCAAGACCCTTACTGCTCTTGGCGTTGTAGACAGTCCCGGTATAATCACAAGAAGGAAAGGATAAAGGACAGGAAATTCAAGCACACAGCGTTCAGTATCCATGATTGCGGCATTCCGGTCAATGCCAACTTTTTTCGCCGAATCTCCGTGCCAATACTGGGAATCGGGCGCGCCCTGAACCCCTTTGAACGAGGGAAATTATTCGTCACCTTAACCCGGATATTGCATAAATTCGCGTGATAATCGCGCAGAATTTTGATTGATATGGAAGTTTTGAGAAGGAGCGGCGTAGTTATTCATACGACCGACTAAGCAAAATTTGCCTATGAAACAAAAGACCAGCGAAGGCGTGCGCAATTTTATGACAAAGTTGTTTAGAACCATCATATTACACATCTTGGCAAGCGATCAATGGAGGTTTCTAGGATTATGAATGGCTCAGTTCTCGAACCACTCCACCCATAGTTTGCCGTCAGGCACTAAGAATGCCGTATTCAAGGAAGGACGGCGCCCAACTATTGTCGGAATAGATCAAACGTGAAAACGCGAATGTTCCCGGATGATCTGCGGCATATTTCTCCATCCGTCGATAAACCCGTCCGGCTTCCGAGCGCCCGCGGTTCAACTCCGGTCTTTGCGGAAACAGGTTCACATCCAGCCCGCCGCCCATCGCATGGGCAAGAGCATGTCCCTTGTCGAATCTGCCCTTGCCCGGTATGTCGATTCCACCGCCAAGAAAGCCCTGAATGCGGCTTTTATCGCGCTTGTGCATACTCTGTGCCGAACGACCATAAGCGGCAACCAGCCTGTCATCCACATCGCAGGGGTTGGCAGAGGTCTGATCGTAAAGAAACGTGTATCCATGATCTGGAAACTGCAAAATATTGGGCGCATGACTGCTCATATCGTAATAAGTCGCTATCCATTCATCTTCGAGAAAACGAATCAACTCCTCAATGAGGACTGTGCCCGACGCGTCGGTTGCCGCCTCGACTATCCGGTCATAGGGAATTTGGATTGAGTCAGGAAAAGCCATTTGCACTCCCCATCTGTGTCATTTCGCCCGGATCGGGCATGCCGATTTCCTTTGCCACGGCGCGCAGTTCGCGCCGGAAATACCACTTCACCACTTCGCTGATGCTGGATTAGGCCAAAACTCGTGCGGCTGCCTCGGGGGGCCGTAGCTGACGAACAGCCGGAAGAGGGATTCAGATAGATCCGCGTTCACGCTTCCTTGGTATCGCTAGTATGGTTTTCGCCCATTATTACCGAATTCGCCGGTTGGGAATAGGTGCAAATGGGCAGAGTCGAATCGTTCTTGATAAATGATGTTATCCGCGATACTATAAAATCCATGAACGCCGCGACCAAACTCCTTGAAGCCATGCACCGCAATCCGCTGGATTGGCGCATTGAGCAACTTCAGACGGTGGCGCGGCAATACGGCGGGATGTGCGGTGCGCGGGAGGTAGTCATCATGTGTTCTCGCATAGCGCAATCCCGGACATCGTCAGCGTTCCCGCGCATCGTCCCATCAGGCCGGTATATATGCACCGGTTCATAGCGCTGATCGACAAAGTAAAGGAGTCGGCAGCATGAATGATGAAGTCAAGATAATTCCCCGCACCGAACCGAAGTGGCCGTTCGAGGCTTACGCGCATATCATCAGCCCGCTTTCCGCCGAGGAAGGCGGCGGCTTTTTGATTACCTTTCCCGATTTGCCCGGTTGCATGTCGGACGGTGAAACCGAGGAAGAGGCGGTGGCGAACGGGCGCGATGCTTTCGTAGCGGTAGTGTCGGCGCTGCATGATATGAGAAGGGAGATTCCCGCACCCGCGTTCAGCCCGGACGATATGACCGCGCCAAGCGTATCGGGCAAGTTCGTCGCCCGCGTGCCGAAATCCATACACGCCAAGCTGGCCTCCCGCGCCAAAGCCGAAGGGGTGTCTCTCAATACGTTGGTGCTGTCTTTCATTGCCGAAGGCTTGGGGCGTCGCGAGCATCGTGCTTGATATACTTCGCGCGGCCATAATTTGCGAATTTAGCCGCGTCTCATTGTGGCCGCGCAAGGTATAGCCAAAAACCGGGAAGCTGAAATTCGATTAAAGACGCTATATTTCGACAGTCTGGACTAGCTCCGTCCATGCCTCCCGCTCCCGCCAACCCAGCGCTAATTCAACCGGAATATGCAAAACTTGGGCTGTGCAGGATGAATTTCTGTTGACATTTTGGAACTCGACGGAATTGGCGGGAGAAATTTCAAACCATGATATATTTGCATACTGTAAACAGAACATGGCTTCCGTGCGCCGGTGCGGGGGTGGAAATTGCCGAGTGGGGCCACACTTTAACCTAAAAACCTCCGTTGACCGCTTGCCAAGATGTGTAACATGGTGGTTCTAAACAACTTTATCATATATTTTGCGTTCACCTGTTTGGTGAGAGCGCTACGTGCTGGATTGCACGGTTTTCCGGGCGCATGGCGGCGTTGCAACTCCTTGCAATGGAACAAACCATTGCGCGTCGTTGCGCCTTGCCCTGCACCCGGAAAACCGCACACTCCAGCCCGTTCAACGGAGGTTTCTAGGTTCAAATGAGTGACATCAAAACGGTATTGATCGTTGACGACAGTCGCGTTTCGCGGATGATGATCCGCTCGATGATTCTGGCGCAACACCCTGACTGGGTGATGGAAGAGGCGGTAAGCGGCGAGGAGGCGCTGGAAAAAATCCGCACCATCATTCCGCATCTGATCACCCTGGACATCAATATGCCGGGAATGGGCGGACTTGCCGCTGCCGAAGAGCTGGTCAAGGAATGTCCGAACGTAAAAATTGTGCTGCTTACCGGGAATATCCAGGCAAGCTCGCATCGCAAGGCCGAGCAATTGGGTGTCGGCTTTGTCGAAAAACCGATTACCGAAAGCTGCGTGGCTCGCGTGCTGGCTTATATGGATCAATAGTCGATGATCACCCTCTCCGAGATACAGCACGACGCGCTGGTTGAAATTTTCAACATCAGCATCGGGCGGGCTGCTGCGGCCATGAGCAGCATCGTCAACGAGGAAATCACGCTGGCTGTGCCGACGTTTCGTTTCATGACCGTGCGCGCAGCCGCCGAAGAACTCAGCGCCGAGGAAGGACGGCGCATCTGCGGGGTGGCCCAATCTTACCGGGGCACCTTCGACGCCGAGGCGATTTTGATGTTTCCCGAAGAAAGGAGCCTGGAAATCGTGCGCATGATGGTGGGCGAGGCCTTCCCTCTGGATGCGCTTTCCGAGCTGGAACAGGAAGCCATGAGCGAGATCGGCAACATCATACTCAATGCCTGTTTCGGCACGATAGCAAACATCGTCGGCGGCAAGTTCACCTCCACATTGCCTGCTTTCCGCATCGGCACCAGCGGTGAAATCCTTCATGCCGACGAAAAGGGCGCCGACGATTTCGTGCTGTTCATCTTTATCGATTTCATCATGGAGAAGCGCGAGATCCATGGTTATGTCGCATTCCTGATGAACGTGCCCTCGATTGCCGGGCTATTGCATAGCATCGACCGTTTTATCGGAAAAATTCCCTAGTAACCAGCAATATGACCGAAACTCTGGAACCGGCCATGGATTTCGCCAAGGCGAAATTGGTGGAATCCGTCTTGGAAGCCATCAACATCGGCGTGATCGTGCTCGACCAGGACGAATGCGTGACCTGCTGGAACCTTTGGGTGGAAAAAACCTCCGGCATCAGCGCCGATGCGGCGAGAGGCAAACGCCTGACCGAGATTTTCCCCGAACTGGAAGGCAAAAGGACACAGTCGGCGGCGCGCGCCGCGTTGCGCAACGGCTATGCCTCGGTGCTGTCGCAATCCTTGAACAAAGCCCCGTTCCCATTGTTTACGCGTGACGGCGATCAGGTGGTGCGCATCCAACAGGCGATTCACGTGCTGCCGATGGCGATGGCAGGGATGGCGGCGCATTGCCTGATCCAGATTTTCGACGTGACTGCGGCGGTGAACCGGGAAAGAATCCTGCGCAAACAGGCGCTGGAAATGCGCGCCTTTTCCCATATCGACGGCCTGACCGGGATCGCCAACCGGCGGCGCTACGATGAATGCATCGAAGAGGAGTTCCGGCGGGCGCGGCGCAACACCGCCCTATTGTCGCTGATCATGGTAGACATCGATTATTTCAAGAAATACAACGACAACTACGGCCACCAAGCCGGCGACGCCTGCCTGAAAACCGTCGCAGCCGCGCTTAACGCAGCGTTGCACCGGCCCGGCGATCTGCTGGCGCGCTACGGCGGCGAGGAATTCGTCGTGGTATTACCCTGCACCAGCCGGGAAGGTGCGCGCCTGATTGCCGAAAATATGCGCGCCCGCATCGAAGCGCTAAATATCAGCCACGCCGCATCCAGCGTCGTCGATCATGTCACCATCAGCCTGGGCGTGGCCGCGCTGATTCCTCATCATAGCCGCGAACTGGACGAATTGCAGGTCGCCGCCGACCAGGCGCTGTACCGGGCGAAACGCGAAGGACGCAATCGGGTGGCGGTGTTTGACACCCCAACCGAATAGCCTTGGCGGCGCATTCCGGCAGGCGGTGTTTGCTTTACTCGACTCATGGCGACAACTCATAAAGACAAAACCTTTTTCACCGCAGAGGACGCAGAGGAAACCCCTCATGCTTTTCCTCTGCGTCCTCTGCGGTGAATTGAGAACAAATTTACCCTGAACAAGCTTGCAGTAGTTGTTCCGGCAGCCGCGAATATGCAATAATCCCCCTTTTTTCAGGCTTTTCGTCATGACAGCGCAAACCCTTTACGACAAATTGTGGCAATCCCATGTGGTGCATGAGGAAGCAGACGGCACTGCGCTGCTTTATATTGATCGCCATCTATTGCATGAAGTAACCAGCCCGCAGGCGTTCGAGGGCTTGCGTCTGGCCGGGCGCAAGCCGTGGCGCATTCCCGCCAATCTGGCGGTGGCCGATCATAATGTGCCGACCACCGGGCGCGAGGCCGGCATTGTCGATCCGATTTCCCGTCTTCAGGTGGAAACGCTGGGTAGCAACTGCGTTGATTTCGGTATCACTGAATTCAAGATGGGCGATATCCGCCAGGGTATCGTTCACGTCATCGGGCCGGAGCAGGGCGCGACTCTGCCGGGGATGACGGTGGTGTGCGGCGATTCGCACACCAGCACGCACGGCGCTTTCGGCGCACTGGCGCACGGCATAGGCACGAGCGAGGTGGAGCATGTGCTGGCCACGCAATGCCTGTTGCAGAAAAAATCCAAGACTTTGCTGGTCAAGGTGGAAGGGGTGTTGGGCAAGGGCGTGACTGCCAAGGATGTCGCGCTGGCGGTGATCGGCAGGATGGGCACAGCCGGCGGCACCGGCTATGCCATCGAATTCGGCGGCTCGACGATACGCGCGCTATCCATGGAAGGGCGCATGACCTTGTGCAACATGGCAATCGAAGCCGGTGCGCGCGCCGGCATGGTGGCGGCGGACGAAGTCACGATAGCCTATGTTAAAGGACGCCCTTACGCGCCGCAAGGCGAGGCGTGGGACAAAGCAGTGGCCTATTGGAGAACTTTGCATAGCGACGATGGGGCGCGCTTCGATGCGTTGGTCGAGTTCGATGCCGCCACGATCAAGCCGCAAGTGACTTGGGGCACGTCGCCGGAAATGGTGGTGGCGGTGGGCGATCTTGTGCCCGATCCGGCCAAAGAGTCGGATCCGGTTAAGCGCGGCGGGATAGAGCGGGCGCTGGCCTATATGGGCTTGCAGGCCAATACGCCGATTACTGAGATCAAAATCGATAAGATGTTCATTGGCTCCTGCACTAATTCGCGTATCGAGGATTTGCGCGCCGCTGCGGTGGTCGCCAAGGGTCGCCAGGTGGCGCCCAACGTCAAGCTGGCGCTGGTAGTGCCGGGTTCCGGTTTGGTCAAGCAGCAGGCCGAGCAGGAAGGGTTGGACAAGATTTTCATCGCAGCCGGTTTCGAGTGGCGCGATCCGGGCTGTTCCATGTGTCTGGCGATGAATGCCGACCGGTTGGAACCGGGGGAGCGTTGCGCATCGACTTCCAACCGGAATTTCGAGGGACGCCAGGGGCCGGGCGGGCGCACCCATCTGGTCAGCCCGGAAATGGCCGCAGCGGCGGCGATTGCCGGTCATTTTGTCGATGTACGTAAAATTTTGTGAGAGGGTTAAGAGCATGACTCTGAAAAAGCTGATTATGCTGGTTGCCATCGCGAGCGCCATGGTGCTGAACCTGGGTGGCTGCAATACCGTCAAGGGCGTCGGCAAGGACATCGAACAGGGTGGCACGGCCATCCAGAAGGCAGTCAAGTAAATGGATAAATTCACCCGCCTGGATGGCTTGGTGGCGCCGATGGATCGCGCCAATGTGGATACCGATGCGATTATCCCCAAGCAGTTTTTGAAGTCTATTCAACGTAGCGGTTTCGGCCCCAATCTGTTCGACGAGTGGCGCTATCTGGATCATGGCGAACCGGGCATGGATAATTCCCAGCGTCCGCTCAACACGGAATTCGTGCTCAACCAGCCGCGTTACCGGGGCGCGCAAATTCTGCTCGCGCGCGAGAATTTCGGCTGCGGTTCGAGCCGGGAACATGCGCCGTGGGCGCTGCTGGACTATGGCTTTCGCGTGGTGATCGCGCCCAGCTTTGCCGATATTTTCTTTAATAATTGCTTCAAGAACGGCATCCTGCCTATCGTGCTGGATGCCGCCATTGTCGATCAATTGTTCCGTGAGACAGCCGAAAAGGAGGGCTACCGCCTGACCGTCGATCTGGAGGCGCAAACAGTAACGACGGCTGCCGGCAGCACGTTCAGCTTCGCGGTGGACGAATTCCGCAAGTATTGTTTGCTCAACGGTTTCGACGACATCGGCCTGACCTTGCGCCACGCGGACAAGATCAAGGCTTACGAGGAAAAGCGGCGCGTAGCGGAGCCGTGGGTGTTTGCTTGATATTCCGGGGTGAGACTTTCCGAAACCGAGGCTGACTTTATCCGACAGTCCGTCGTCGAGATTTTTGGCGGCGGCAGCCGGGTGCGTCTGTTCGGTTCCCGCGTCGATGATGCCGCACGGGGCGGGGATGTGGATTTATATGTCGAGCCTGAAGTGCGCGACGATCTTTACCGGCGGCGTATCGTTTGCTTGGCAAGGCTGACGGCGCGGCTGCCTTATCCCGTCGATCTGGTGGTGGCGCACGAGGATGCGCCGCGCCCGATAGACCGGATTGCCGTTGCCACGGGCGTAATATTGTGACTGCGACCACGCGCGCCGATTTGATTGACGCGTTACGCATCAAGCTCGCGCAACTCGACCATATGGGCGAGCATCTGGATTACACTAGCCGTAAGGTGTCGGTTCGTTTCCCCATGCTGTCGCTAGCCGGACTGAATCCTGACGAGTTGGAGGTTCTCGCCGCATTCAAAGGACGCTATGCTGAATTTCAGGATCATTTGGCCGCAGCCATGCGGCTGGTGGCGCGCATCGAAGAGGTGAACGTCAATGCGTTTACCTATGTAATCAATTATATGGAGAAAATCGGCGTGATTTCATCCGCCGAGGCATGGAACGATGCGCGTGCGGTGCGCAATGACGCCGCTCACGCCTATTCGGACGATGCCGCTGAGCAAGCGGGGTTTTTCAACCAAGTGTATGCGAAAACCCCATTTTTATTTGAGACACTGGCGGCGCTACGGGATTTTTGCCGCCGCACCTACCCGGAAGGAAATTAATGAAAATCGCAGTGTTGCCCGGTGACGGCATCGGAACGGAAATTACCGTACAGGCGGTCAATGTGTTGAAGGCGTTGTCCAGCGACGGCCTTAAAATCGAAATGGAAGAGGCCGCTATCGGCGGCGCCGGTTACGATACGGCGGGCGACCCGCTGCCGCCAGCCACGCTGAAACTGGCACAGGAAGCCGATGCGGTGCTGCTGGGTGCGGTCGGCGGCTGGAACTACGACACTCTGCCGCGCCCGATGCGCCCGGAGCAAGGGCTGCTGCGCATCCGCAAGGGGCTGGAGCTGTTCGCCAACCTGCGCCCGGCGCTGCTTTATCCCGAACTGGCGGATGCCTCCACCCTCAAGCCGGAGGTGGTGTCCGGGCTGGACATCATGATTGTGCGCGAACTCACCGGCGACATCTATTTCGGCCAGCCGCGCGGCATCACCACCTTGGCAAGCGGCGAGCGCGAGGGAATCAACACCATGCGCTATACGGAATCGGAAATCCGCCGTATCGGCCATGTCGCCTTCGGCATCGCCGCCAAGCGCAGCCGCAAGGTGTGCTCGGTGGACAAGGCCAACGTGCTGGAAACCACCGATCTGTGGCGTCAGGTGATGATAGAAGTCGCCAAGGACTACCCGGAGGTCGAGCTTTCCCACATGTACGTGGACAATGCCGCGATGCAGTTGGTGCGCGCGCCCAAGCAGTTCGACGTGATCGTGACCGGCAATATCTTCGGCGATATATTGTCCGATGAGGCGTCCATGCTGACCGGCTCCATCGGCATGTTGCCCTCCGCCTCGCTGGACTGCAACAATAAGGGGATGTACGAGCCTAGCCACGGCTCCGCGCCCGACATCGCGGGCAAGAATATCGCCAACCCGCTGGCCACCATCCTGTCGGTCGCGATGATGATGCGTTATACGTTTAACGATGAAACCACTGCGCAACGCATCGAAAACGCGGTGAAAAAAGTACTGGCTAAAGGCCTGCGCACCGCCGATATTTATGTCGCCGGGACGAACAAGGTTTCGTGCAGCGAGATGGGGGAAGCGGTGGTGGCGGCGCTGTAATCAAGCAAGGAATGCCTCTCATGCCGGTTATCTCGATGTTCTACGGTCTGATCGTGCGTATGTTCTTCTACGATAACGATCAACATCACCTGCCACATATCCATGTGGAATTTGGAGAATTCGAAGCCGTCTTTCATATTGAAAGCGGCGACTTGCTGAGTGGCGATCTGCCGCGCGCCAAGCTGCGCCTAGCGCAAGCCTGGATTGAGCTTCATCGCGATGAGTTGATGGCGGATTGGAAGCTGGCTTCCGAGGGTGGCGAGATATTCAAGATTGATCCGCTGAAATGAGCACTGTTAACCCCAAAGTTGTCGATGTTCAGCCTAGAGACGATTTTTCGTTATTGTTGACCTTTGCCAATGGCGAGCGCCGTGTATTCGATGTTTCGCCCTATTTGGATAAGGGCGTGTTTCGGGAATTGGCTGATGCGCGTTATTTCCGTCGGGTGCGGGTGGAATCAGGCTACGTGACTTGGCCGCATGAACAGGATTTTTGCCGCGATACGCTTTATTTGCGGAGCAGGACGATTGTTGATTCTGTCGCGGCATAAATTACTCTTGAGCGGGCGAATCTATGGCTGATAAACCAACTCCGGGCAAGCAGGAAAAGCAACCGTGGTTGCGTGCTATTTCTGTTGCCGGGTATAAATCCCTATCAGCCAAACAGCGCTTGGAAATACGCCCGCTGACTATCCTGGCCGGGGCGAACAGTTCCGGGAAATCAAGCGTTATGCAGCCGGTTCTGCTGATAAAACAAACGCTCGAAGCCCCTTACGACCCCGGCAGCCTCTTGCTGAATGGCGCAAATGTACAGTTGACATCGGCGGACCAACTGCTGTCGAAACAATCCGAATCGGAATGTGCCCAAGAGTTTTCCATTGAGTTTGATATGGAAGGGCAGAAGGTCGAGGTTGCTTTCAGCCAAGTTCCCCGCAAAGGTTTGACGGTATCAAGAACAACGATATCCGGAGGGGAGACGGAACTTGTCATTTCGGAAGATGAAGATATTGATTTTGAAAAGGCAAAAGTACCTCTTAAAAAGATAACGGGTATAATATTTCCGAAAGAACTTTCTGACATAGGAATGCTCAAGGTTGTAAGGGACCGTTCTTTTCTTACGCTTGGCTTTTCTTTTGAGGAAGAAGGAAATACTTTTCGTTTCTTTCACCCCGGTGAACGACTCACCGGCAGAATAGCCAGTTTGATTCATGTCCCCGGCCTGCGGGGAAATCCAGAGAGAAATTATAAGACGACTGCGGTTGGAGATGCTTTTCCTGGAACTTTCGAGAATTACGTGGCCAGTGTGATAAACCACTGGCAATTGAACTCGGATGAGCGCTTGACGCAACTCGGTGTTGATCTGGAACGCTTGGGGCTGACTTGGAAGATCGAGGCCTATCCTCGCGATGAAACTCAAGTGGAATTGAAAGTGGGGCGCTTGCCGCATGGATCACAAGGAGATACTCACGATTTGGTGAGCATTGCGGATGTCGGTTTTGGCGTCTCGCAAACACTACCTGTTTTGGTGGCGCTGCTTGCGGCCAAAGCGGGACAAATCGTATATATTGAGCAGCCGGAAATTCACTTGCCCCCCCGTGCGCAACGCGCCTTGGCGACATCTTTTGCCGATGCGGCAAAGCGTGGGGTAATCGTCATTTTGGAAACGCATAGCGCCCTCCTTATCAAGGGAATTCAAACCCTGGTGGCAAAAGACGAATTGCCGCAGGAGTTGGTCAAGCTGCACTGGTTTCAAAGGGACGTATCGGGAATGACGCGCATATCGAGCGCCAATCTCGATGAAACGGGGGCTTTTGGAGATTGGCCCGAAGATTTCGATGATGTGGAGTTGGCTTCGGAAAGCGAATATCTCTGCGCTGCCGAAGCCAAGCTTTTTAAGCAGTCGTAAGATCACCATGGTTTCCAAGCGGTTGGTGATTGATGCCTCTATAAGCACATGCCAGCGGCGGAGAAAATGCAACACATCCAGAAGCAGTTGCTTGCCGCGATTTTTTACAGGCGACATTGAATCTGTGTCACAAAGCAGTTTTTACGTCGTCGTTGCAGGAAGAATGGAACAAGCATCAATCCCGATTTGCACGTAAATGGCGTAGCGGCATGGTTGCCAGGGGAAGATTTGTCGCTCTTGGCCAGAATGAACGGAAAGACATTCGGCAGGCAGTGGAAGACACCAACATGCATAAAAACGAAAAGTTGGCGATGCTTAAACCTAGAAAGCTCAGTTGAACGGGCTGGAGTGTACGGTTTTCCGGGTGCAGGGCAAGGCGCAACGACGCGCAATGGTCGTTCCATTGCCTTCTCTTGGAGTTGCAACGCCGCCATGCGCCCGGAAAACCGTGCAATC
>Ga0172380_10004708_pt1 | contig 17243 bp, 25 predicted proteins | sample Leawe162metaG_FD_119747 | JGI IMG/M metagenome (GOLD analysis project Ga0172380, IMG submission 119747) | Leachate microbial communities from a municipal landfill in Southern Ontario, Canada - Leachate well 162 metaG | ecosystem: Engineered > Solid waste > Landfill > Unclassified | place...
CGAGACTGTAACTGCTTCTCAAGAAGTTACAAGGGAGAAGACTGCGAGTGTTAAAGAAACTCCTCTTAGAGGTACTCAAGCAAGTAAAGATCGTAGAGAGGACTATAGGAATTATTGGGAAGATGTATCCCGTGATGATACCTATAATAGGAAACGTGGATACTAAAATTTTAAGGAGGATTAGCAATTATGACAATACCTAGTATTGGTTCAATGCCTCCCATTGGTAGAAATGGGATTGTTAATTCTGTTCGTAAGCTAAGTGGCAATATCGTAACTGGATGGAGACCTGTGGATGCGTCTGCAAGTTTTATCGCTGGTTATGTTGCTTGCCTAGATTCTAGTGGAAATTTGGTTGTAGCAGATTCAACATCCAGCAGATATATTTCTGGGAAGATCTTGGGTCTATTTAACTGCCATAAAACCACAAGTTTTTATCGCCCCGTCGCTGGGGAATTGGTGACTTTTACAGGTGCTGCGTCAACTGTTAATTTGGCGCACTCAAATTTACAAACATCTGAATACAGAGTTTATAACACAAGTACTGGTACTGCTTATTCAAGTAGTACAGACTATACTATTAGTACAACTAATGGTACGTTGACTCTTAACGGTGGTACAACTATTGGTACAACCGAGACTGTTGGTGTGAATTACAGATATCTAGATCCGAATCTTTCGGGTATAGACCAGACGTTGGGGTCTGGGTGTGCTTCAGTTATTGAAGGTAATGGTGAAATCGCAACTCTTTGTTATGAAATTAATGTGGCATGGGCACTAAATACCGCTGTTACAGTAAGCTCAAATGGGCTTCCGACAATTGGTGGTAGTGGACAAGCAATTGGCTTCGTTACAAAGGTTCCTACAGCAAGTAATCCAGAACTTCAATTCCAAATGAGATTAGCATAAGGAGATAAGTTATGTGGGCAGATGGAATAGAAAAGAAAGAAGTTAGAACAGCAGCAGTTGCTGCGAAGTATGATGAAAGGCTGTTAGATCCTAAACCTTTTGGTGGAATTAAATCCAACGGAAGAGAGATCGAAGCGAGTGGCCACATGTTCGGTGCAAATAATGAACTTAATGCATGGGACAAAAAAGACGCGATTACCCAACAAATGAAATTTGCTGAACGCCGTGCTTTATATCAAAGACCCGGAAAACAAGCATCTTTCTACACACCAGAAGAGAAACAAAGAATAGTTGAATCAGTATTTGCTGGCGACGAAATGGAAAGACTCCGTTTCGGTGCTGAAATGATACCCCTTATTCTAGATCGTCTAGACTATGAAGGTTTCATCCGTCAGGTATTCAGAACTCACCAATTAGCGCAAGGACAGATTAACTCATATGAAAAAGACGTAAACGTAACGGCTCTTGTTATTCAAGAAGACGGTCAAACAGTCGAAACAGTTGTTAAAGGAAACAGGATTTTCCCACCTGAGTACTTAGTAACTTCTCGCCCGATCATTACTATCTCTGAGATCGCTCAAAGACAGTATGACATAGTAGACCGTACTCACGACAAGACCACTTTCCAGATTATGTTGAAAGAAGACCGCAACGGACTCCGTGAACTCTATCAATCAGCTACTTTGGAAAACTCTTTGATTAATGTAACTTCAACTGTTTCTAAGAGCGTTCTTGAAACATTACAGTACGAAGTTGAGAGACACAGGCTGTTGGTCGATAAATTTATCATGAATCGTGCCGAGCTTGGTGACTTGAAAAAGAATATAAACGCAATCGATTACGATCCTATTACTTCCAGAGACCTTCTTCTTACAGGTATCTTTGGAAGCATTTGGGGAGTTAACATTTTCGTGACCGCTGGGGTTGATGAACAAGGGCTTGAGAACGTGTCTGTGCCTGAGGGAATGATCTTCGCAGTTACCGAAGGGAGATACTTGGGTGCAATGCCTATAAGGGTTGAGCTTACTGTACTTCCTGCTGATATGTTTGTGTTTAATCAACCAGCATATGGATGGTTATTCCTTGAACAAATCAGTCAAGTCGTTGTTAACCCAAGAGCAGTTGCTTGCGCGGTTAAATCAAGTGCAACAGTTCCTTCTTGGATCTCTGCATAAGATTTTAAATTTTGAATTTTTAAATAGCCCCGAAAGGGGCTATTTTTTTGTCTAAAAATATTAAAAAAATAATTGACAATTATAATTACATTTATTATAATGTATTTTTAAAATAAATTATAAAGGATTAGTTATTATGAATAATATTATATTAGAATACAAAGATTATTTAACAGAACAAAAATTATTTGATTTGTTTGTTCAATTAAATAAAGAAAGAAAATTTGAATTAAAATCAAATAAAAAATTAGAAAATGGTTTGATTGGTGATATAGTTGTTGATACATATAAAAATAAATATTTAATAGAATTTGATGGTTATAGACATTTTAATGACCCTAAAACAATAATTCGTGATCATAAAAAAGATGAATATTGGTTAAGTAAATTTGGAACAGAGGTTATAAGAATTCCATATTTTATGCAACTAGGGGGTAAATATGGATGTGGTTTTAAATCTATGTTTTACTTACTTTTAAAAGATATAGATGCATTAGATATTATAGTAAATAATGATTATCCAAATGGATTTATAGATTCAAAAGCTTTACTTCCGGGAGGATTTTGTACTTTAGGAATTAAATCTTTTGAAAAATATATGGAACCAAATGATGAAAAATTTAAAGAAATTTTTCACGAAGAAGTTATTAAATCTCTTATTCAGAAGAAAAGAAAAATAAATAAAGACATTCTATTTTATGAAGGATTTGAAAAAAAATATTCTCATAGTCTTTTATATTTTTCAGAGTTTATATAATATAAGTTATAAAAGTAAAATAAAAGGATAAAATATAATGGGGACTATAAAAAACCCAACACCCAATGAACAACCAAAACAACCAGTAACACCCCCTAAAACCTATCCAATTAGGAGAAGTATTGATCCGAATGAGGGGGGAGACTAGATAAAAACAATCTAAAAAATACTTGACTTTTTACTATATTTTACCTATATTACAGTAATATAGGTAAAATATATGAAGTCCTGCCAATGTTCTATCGGAAGTTATTATAATAATTCAACCTATGGATTTATATCTAATCCGTGTGCTTTTTGTGACAAATTCAAACAAATCATTATGGAGGAAAATAAGTAATTAAACTATTTATAGTTTAAAATATATTAAAAAGGAGACATTTAAAATGTCAGCACAAAATTTTATCAAGTCTATCGTAGAGGAGACCAATGGATTCCAGCTCGATGAGGCTTGGAGATTGGATGAAGGAAGTCTTTCAGTTATTGTTCCTGTTAAAAGAGACAGTGACTTGAAAAGAGATTACATTACTTTTGCAGAAGCTCAAGATGTAAAAGTAGAAGACACAGGGGCTGTTGATTCTGTGTATGTAAAAAATAATGAAGATAAACCACTGTTTATTAGTCGTGGTGAAATCTTTAAAGGTAAAACCCAAGAAAGAGCTGCAATTCATGGATACATTATAGGAGCAGGGAGAGGTCAAAAAGTTTCTGTTCGTTGTATCCACCAAACAAAAGGTATTTCAAAGGGAGCTGAGATGAAATTTGGAGGATATGCACCTTATGATGTAGATCTTTCCAGTCAGTCTCGCACTTGGAGTACTGTTAGTAACTTTAATACTCAATATGCAACCACATCAAACTTAAAAAGCACTGACAAAAATATACTTAGAAATCCAGCTCGTAGATTCTATGATCCTGAAATAACAACTACTAGTATGGTACTTCCTGCTGAAATATATTCAGCATCTCATACTCATTTAGATATTTCAGGAAATGATACTCTTGGAGATGTTAATGTAAGATCATTGTATTGTGATGATCTTGTTGGAACACTTGATGAAATGTCAGATATGATTCAAAAAATGCTTAAAAAAATACCACCTATTGAAAACCAAATTGGTGCTATTTTTCTTTATGAAAATGAGATAAAGGGTTTAGATGTATATGATCTTCCAGATTCTTGGAAAGCTGTAAAAAATGATGTTGTTGAAAAAGAAGGTAGTAATTATCTGAAAAAAGATGATACTAATCTTTTTGAGTTTAAAGCAGAGAAAGTAAAAGCCCTCCTTGGAAAGAAATTAAATACAACTTTTGAAGAAAAAACTTTATTTGATAATAAAGAATACAAAGTTATTGAAATTAGGCAAATTCTTCCTGAAAATGAAGATAGAAATAAGACTAAACGATTAATGGGAGAGGCTGTAGAATTTAATGGAAAAATTATACATTTAACAATGTATAGGGCTTAAATTTTTAAAAAGAAAGAATAAAACAAGAAAAAACTGGCTCATTATAAAATGAGCCAGTTTTTCATTACAAAGAATGAGTTTTGTGACATAATTTTATAACAAAAATAGAATTATTACGATTTCGGAGCCATAATCGTTCTTTAAAACAAAAAATACTTAAAATTTTAACAAAAAAGACTAATATTTTAGTGTCTAATCATATAAAAGGAGATATAATATGAATTTAAATCCACAACAACAACAACTTTTTGCTAAATTGCAAAATCAAAATGAAAAAGCAGGTTTTGATACAACAGAACATATCATGCCACCAATACAACCCGCACAACCTATACAATCAATACCAAAAACTGTTATAGTAAATGCGCAAGGAGAAGAGATGACTCCTATTTCTGTGTCCAAACAAGGAATTTCTTCTAAAATTGAAGAATTGGAAATAGCACTTGGTGAATCTCAAGCAATTAATACTAGTCCTAAAAGAACTGGTATTTTTAATGATGATCTTGGCAATGAGACATTTTATATAAAAAATATTTCTAATGGTCATGTTACTGTAAAAGGATTGAAAGAAAATGATCCTGATATTGTAATACGTGTAGGAGATTGTGTAGATTTACTTAAAGATCGAACTCTTGAAGAGCTTAAAAGTTTGAGAGATTTAAGAGCAGCTTGTGATGAATATTCAGAACGTCCTCTTTTGAAACGACTTACTCCAGAAGAATACTATGAAGAAAAAAAGAAAAGACTTCAAAGTAAGAAAATTATTGAAAGGGAAAGAGAGAATATGGCTGCGGCATCTATGGCAGCACAACAGCAACAGCAAACAACTCAAACTATGAATGCTGTTACTCAACAAAGGGTTGCGCAACCTCAAACTCCACGAATTCGTCCAATGATTTTGAGTAAATTGGAAAAATTAAGGCTTTCCACTGATCCAATAAATGCTCATTTGGGATGGACATCTGAAGAATTTGTTGATTGGGCAGTAAATGCAGATTTAAATAATGAAGAATTAGATTATATAATTAGTAATCCTGTGGTTGTTAATTATAACAATATAAGGACAGCTCTTTTGGAAAAAAAATCCATTAGATAACTTTATGATTTAGGAGAATAGTACTTGAAAAATAAAAAAATAACTATTACAACAACAGAACTTGATACTAATAATCAAATTATGATTGATTGTGGTGTAATTAGTTCTTTGGGTGGAAGATCCACTCCCCAACAAGTTTTTTTCAAAAATTCTACTGGAAAAGCAATAGAAATTAACTTTTTGAATAAAAATGAAATCCATGAATATAGAATAACTTCGACAGGAACTGTGTTTATTGGAATTGGTGTTGCTAATGGTGATTCTTTTTCAAGTAAAACTTTGTTTAATCAGGATATTGAGTATCAATCTGAAACAATTGATTATTTACTGATACAAAAATCAGAATCTGGTACTACTACAGCAGGTTTAGTTATCTATTGTATAGACTATATATAGGTTATATATAATGTTACGATTAGTAAGTTTAGTTTCTCAATCAACAACAGGTGTAACTTTTTCTACAGAAGAAATACTTGATAAAGATGCACTTGTTTATGTTATGTATGATACTAGTACTGGTGTTTATGGCATGAATGATTATTATTCATGGAGAACTGTAACAACCTCTACTGGGGATGAAGATGTTTTTAATATAACTATAGATAATACAAAAATTTATCCGGGAACTGAACCCGCATTAGCTGATTATACCATATTTGATCCAAGATTATTTAAAATAATGACATGGGTTGAGCATGAGATTATTCAAATGCTTCTTACACGAGTGGATTTAATAAGAAAAAGATTTCCAAATCCGGGTGTAACTATTTCTAGTTCAGATTATATAGGTGAAAATGGGGTTGTGTCTTTTGCGGGTGGTTGGGATAAGAAATTTTCAGTAGAAGAACTTCGACAAATGGTTGAGGGTTCTCTTTTAGAGATAAATTGGCAACCACCTGCAACAACTTATTGGTGGCAATTTGCTGATACTACTACAGATAAGCAAATGAATCCTTACTATAGAACTTTTTGTGGCATTCCTTATGATCTTGTGGATTTGATTGTTAGGGGTGCTGTAATAAGATGCTTAGATGCGTGGGGAATATTAGAGATTGATATTAACTTTTCAACCTCTGACGCTGGATTGGTTTTATCCTATGATAGGGTTGGTCATATTGCATCATGGATGCAAAGTCTTATATCAAAGTATAATACTGATAAAATGGCCCTTAAATGGAATTACGCAAATCATGCTGGAATAGGAGTTGGATCTTACCCATTTGCAGCTATGGGATGGGTTGGGTTTGCTATGAACCAAGTAAGCCAAACAGGTGTTACACCATTAAGCTCTATGTTGGGCTTTGGAATTCGCGGCAATGTGCCGATGTAAGGATAGTATGCATGAAAGCATTTTACGCAAATTCAAAAACAGCAGTTGTGTTATTACCAGCCCATAAATTTTTAGGTTCTGGTCCAGAGGTTGATCGTATTGCTGATGAAATTGGTCAGTATGGCAATATTGTTAGTTATTGTACCAATAGAACAGGTAATACATATAGTATAATTTTTAAATTAGCAAAAAATTTTTTTGATTTTGATAAAAAAATTTAATTTTTTGTTGACGTTTTGAAAAATAATTAGTATAATCTTATTAAGATTTTAAAAAAGTCATCACCCATTACAACTCAGGAAAGTTTAAATACAATTCCTGAATATTTCTAGCTTCCCGTACAGGTTGAAGTTAGAATTTATATATACGTAATTTTTATATTAAAAGCGGTGGGCCTTAAAATCCACCGCTTTTTTTGTTTTATTGATAATTTTTTTGTTGACAAGTATTTAATATTTATATTATATGAAAATATCAGGTACGGATTCTATTCGGTTATCAAGTCAAGAGATACCCCCCGAATAGTATAAATTTTACCTGTAGTATATATTCCGTGGTAGCTCAATTGGTAGAGCACTTAAAGTTCCTTTTTCACCACTTGACAGTAATGTACGAATGAAAGAGGATTATCCATTGTAAGGAAGGGGTCGTTGGTTCAAGTCCAACCCACGGAAAATTTTGGTACGGATTTGATCAGTTATCAACATGAAATTGGTTGTTCTGAAAAGAACTTTCTGATCAAAAAAAATTTACCAAATATGCATGTCAAAGATAGCTCAGTTGGTAGAGCAGCAGTTGTATTTCCCTTTTCAACAACTTGGCAGAAATGCACGGAGAATAGGGTTATCATTGGAAACTGTGGGTCGTTGGTTCGAGTCCAACTCTTTGGCCATAGGTTTTTAGGTACGGACGTGATGGGTTATCTACATTTGGGTGATGCAATTCCATTACAACTACTTGACCTAAATTTATAAAAGGAGATTAGCTATGGCTATCAATTACACAAAACATCAAATTAATAACAAGAGAACACCTCAATATAAGCCCATTCCGGGTCGTGAAAAAGAAATGGCTATGAATAATGCAGGTGGTTATACCTTCATTATTGACAAATGGAAAAGATTGGAAAGATTTCTTATCCTTTCTTCAGAGGGTGGAACATATTATGTTTCAGAACATGATTTGACTAAAGCTAATATAGAAAACTGTATTGCTTGTATTAATGAAAACCCAAAGCGTGTTCTTGAAACAATAGTTAAAATTTCTGATGAGGGCCGTGCACCTAAAAATGATCAAGCAATCTATTTGTTAGCAGTATTGTTTACTCAATGCAAAGATTTTGATGTTAAAAAAGAAATTGTTCAAGCACTTCCTAAAGTATGCCGTATAGGAACACACTTGTTTATGTTTGTGCATTACTTGGATTCAATGAGAAGTTGGGGTCGTTCAGTGCGTAGTGCTATAGCTAATTGGTATAGCATGTCCCCAGAAAAACTTGAATATCAAATGATCAAGTATCAAGGTCGTACTGTAGAAGGTTCAAATAACCAATGGACACATCGTGATGTGCTTCGTTCTGCGCACGTAAAACCTGTGTCTGATAAGCATAATTCATTGTTTAAATATGCAGTTAAAGGTGAGATTTCTGAAGGATTTAATCTTTTGAAAGCTGTAGAAGAACTTAAAAACGCTTCTGAAAAAGATGCTTGCAAGCTTATAAAAGAATATAAGATTCCTCATGAAGCATGGCCAACAGAGTTAAAGAATCGTGCAAAAGTATGGAATTCTGCTTTGGATGATTTGCCTTTAGGAGCTTTGGTTCGTAATCTCGGAAAACTAAGCTCTTTAGAAATTCTTTCAAAAGGTAAGTTTGATGAGATTAATTTAGTTACAAAAAAATTAACTGATCTTTCTCATGTAGAAAAAAGTAGAATGCATCCTTTGAATATCTTGATTGCCATGAAGACATATTCAATGGGTCATGGAATTAAAGGAAAACTTTCTTGGGTTCCTGTTCAAAAAATTGTGGATGCTCTTGAAGAAATGTTTTATTTAAGTTTTAAAAATGTTGAATCTACAGGAAAACGTTATCTTCTTGGGCTAGATGTATCTGGTTCAATGACAAATAGTTATATTTCTGGAGCACAGGGGATATTAACTTGTCGTGAAGCTAGTGCTTGTATGGCTATGGTTACAGCAAGAAAAGAACAAAATTATGAAGTAATGGGTTTTTCTACAAATTTTGTTAATTTGGACATAACTCCAGATATGACATTGGGACAAACTCTTCAAAAAATGAGAAATCTTCCTTTTGCTGGAACTGATTGCTCTGTTCCAATGATATGGGCAAAAGATAGGAAACTTGATTTTGATGTATTTGTTACATATACAGATAATGAAACTTGGTTTGGGAAGATGCATCCTATGCAAGCCTTGCATGAGTATAGAAACCAGAGGATTAAAGATGCTAAAATGATTGTTGTTGGAATGGTTGGGTCTGAATTTTCTATAGCAGATCCTCAAGATCCAAATTCATTGGATATAGTAGGATTTGATAGTGCCGCACCACAAATAATTAGTCAATTTAGTATGGGAAAACTATAAAAACAAAAAAAGAGGTACGGATTAAATTGTTTATCAACTATAACTAAATTAGCTAAAAAACAACGATTTAAACTTTTTACCTCTTTTTTTATTTATAAAATATAGGGGGTTAAATATCATGATAAAATTTTATAAAACAAATGAGCAATTTGGATTTATGTCTAATTTTTATAAATCTGAAATTATATGTAATGGTAAATTATATCCAACCTCAGAACATTTTTATCAAGCATATAAAGCAAAAACAGAATCTGACCATGAATTTATAAGAAAAAGTCCTACACCTAAGTTATCTAGACAAAATGGTAATATTATTGCTTTAAGAAAAGATTGGGATCAAGTTAAAGATAAAATAATGCTTTTTGCGTTAGTATGCAAATTTACGCAAAATAAAGATATTGCCGAACAATTGATTGCTACTGGAGATTCTTATCTTGAAGAAGCAAGCCCAGTAGACAATTATTGGGGAAAAATTAATGGTGTGGGTAGAAATCAATTAGGTATTAGTTTAATGAAGGTTCGTGAATTATTAAATGAAATGATGTAACTTAACATGCTTATAGAATCTATTCCAGTTAATAAAGAAGTTATCCCACTATTTATTTTAAATAGAAATAAACGTAGCTCTTTGGGAAGTACAGTATATTGTACTGAATGCCAAAAAACTTTTTTTATTCCAGAAGTATTAGTTCCTAATAGTAAACTATATTCCTGTTCTAATTGTAATACAACATCTTATATATCTGCTTCAGATCAAATTGAAAGAGTAATTTTAGAATTACATGAAGAAAATAATAAAAGATCTGCTTCTATTATTCATAAAAATAGTTCCTTTAAATTTAAAGGAGATGAACTAGAAAAAAAAGAAAAAAATTCTGTTCTTTCTTTTGATCCTGAATCTTTTATATCTTCTGATAGTGAAACTTTTAAATTTTGGGACTATCTTGATGTAGATAATCCTATTTCTTTTATATACAAAGCCACAAAATATAAATTAGGTGCTAATGCTAAATTATTTGAACAACAATACTATAGAATTTATAAAACTATATCAGAATATCTTTTTGGGGAAGAATTACCTGTTAATTTATTTTTTGCTTATATGGTTTATGATCATTTTCCCATTCTTAAACTTAGTTCTGATTTTTTGTATTCATTAAAATATGACAAGCACAGAGAAATATTTAAAGATATGGAAATTTCTACTGTAAAAGATTTAATTAACTTTATGGAATTACCATACAAAAAATCTATTGTTAGAAATTTATTAGATACTCCAATCAAAAAAATTGATTTTTATCGTCTCCCTATAATTTGTAAACAATTTGATAATCTTGATATAAAAACCTCTGTTTTAAAACATATTCTTAATTATTACAATGCTCGTAATGAGTATAATGAGCATGTTAATAATTTATTTTTATTACCAGAACATTTTGAAGTGTTTGCTAAAGATGTTAAAAAAGAATTATCAGAAAATAAATTAGCTGATTTTATAATGAGAGATGATGATAAACGAGAATCATTGTCTCCTGATATATCTTATGGATATACACAAAAATCTAATTCATTTTTGAATTATCCTCATAATTATGATACACTTAGGATGTATCATACAATAAAAAAAGATAATGAATTTAAAAATATGGAAATACTAAAACAAGAAAAAAAATGTTTTACTCCACAACATTTGCATGATACTTTTTCAAAAATACAGAATTATATAACGATGAAAGATAGGAATAAACCATATGAGATAGAAGATCTCCATAAATATGAAGAAGATATAGATGAATTAAAGTTTACTGTTCCACACCAGCCCTCTGATTTAGCTAGTTGGGGTAGTATGATGCATAATTGTATTGCTTCTTATTCAGATAGATATAGAACTAAAGAATGCATACTATTGGGCATATATGATAAAAAATGTGGGGAATTACTATACAATATGGAAATTAGAAAAAATCGTGTAATTCAATTACGAGCAAAGAGAAACACAAGTATTGAGAATAAAGATCATCGGCACATAATCAACAAATATTGTAAAAAGCATGATATAAGGATTGATATTGCATAAAAGGAGATATAAATGATAGCAGATTATAAGTGTGAGTGTGGTAATATAATTGAGTATAAAAAACCATATGAACAGGAAAATTTTCCTGAAATTGTAGAATGCAAGTGTGGAAAACAAGCAAAACGAATGTATAAGGCATCGATTATAGTTCCTACTAGTTTTAAATCTGTTCATGGTAAATAAAATTATTTATTTAAAAAGAGGTAAAAAAATGAATGATATTAAGTTAATAAGAGTTGGTTGGATTATTGTTATATCTGCATGTGTGTTTTGTGGTGCTCATATCAAAGGTTGTGTCTCTAATTATTATTCATATCAAAACAACATACGGGGTTATTGGGATTTAGCAGATAAAAGTTCAACTATTAAGGCTAAACAGGAATATGTAGATCAATTTGTTTCTGCATTAGAAAACATGAAGCATTCTGATTATGATGCTATTATTTTTAAAATTCCTAATTCTAGTTTTGATTTTAATCTTAAAGCTTTAAAATCTCTTAGAGATAGGCTTGAAATTATTCGTGAAATGGATGAATCGTCTTTTGCGTATCAAACTGCAATACAACAGATAACAGCACAAGAACAGGGTGAGGCTCATGAAATGCTCTCAATATTCTTTGGGTGCTACACACTTGAAAATTTTTGGCCAGCATGGGATTGGCTTTGTGCTTTAGTAGTATTTGGTTATGTTATTTTGTGTGTAATAGGTTTCGTTATTCTTACTAAAGCATATGATATATGAAAATTGATAATAAAAAAGTAATAAAACAACGTTCAATCAGTTGGTTGTTTTTGGTCGAAGAGGGTTACATATCCACTTTTAATAAAGAAGATATGAAAATTTTACAAAAGACTCATTTAGATAATCTTAAAAATTACATTTCAAATTTTGGTATCTTTTTAGAAGCATATTATAAAACAATAAATATATTTCAAAAAATGAATCTTTATAGAGTTATAAATAAAAAACGTATATATGAAATATGTAATGCATCTAAAAATAAGATAGAGAAAAATTTTGTTTCAATTAATGAAATTTTTGATTTATGCAATAAATTGAATTTAAAAAAGGATTTTTTAGGTTATTTTTTGAATAAAACACAGTTTTCTATGTCAGTCTATAAATCCCATCCAATACGGGCGGTTGTGAAAAAGAAACTATTTGAAAAAGATTATAATAAAGCATTTAGAGATAAAATGGCGCAGTTTGTATATTCAATATTAGTAGAATATATAATACTTCATAATTTAATATGGGTTAGCTGTTTTAAGCTTTCTGATGTAAAATCTCTTGATAAATGGTTAGAGGAAATTTAATTTTTAAAAAAATTTTTAATATTCCTATAAAAAACGCTAAAGTTTCTTATTATTTGTACCGATAAATAAAATAAAAGGGTTGACAAAAACATAGTTATATAGTAGTTTGTTTATATGATAAAAAGGAAGAACAACATATTTAGTTTGAAACAAGTCCTCTGTTCCATAAGAGGTGAGGGACGTTTTATGCCTCAAAGTTATTCTTATGCCATTACAGTAGCATTAGAATCACAAAGGGGTGTTCCCATGTAATTTACTTTTGGGCAAAAAGTTAATATAAAGTAAAAAGGCATGGGAGCAAAAGTTCCATGCCTTTTTTATTATTATGAGTTAGTAGTGTTTAACGGTAACACGCATGGCTGTAACCCATCAGATGAGGGTCCGACTCCTTCCTAACTCAAATAAGGGGCGGTAACTCAATTGGCTAGAGTAACTGAATTTTAATCAGTAAGTTAAGGATTCAAGTTCCTTTCGCCCCACATAAGTATGCATTAGCTTTAAATCATGTATAGGAAAGACGAGCAACAGCCTATTTAAAGAAAAGAGTAGCTCTTTTAAAGCTCCATAGCTCAAATGGTAGAGCGTCTTCCTTACAAGGAGAATTGCCTAGGTTCAAACCCTAGTGGAGCCAATGGGGGCGTAGCTCAGTTGGGAGAGCGTCTGGCCTGCAACCAGAAAGTAGCGAGTTCGAATCTCGTCGCTTCCACAGGAGTCAGAGAAATAGTGGTAAAGGTATCCGTAGAGTCGATACTAAGAAGTTCGAATCTTCTCCTGACTCATTCTTGGGGCTATCGAACAATGGTTTAGTTCACGAGAATTTCACTCTCGGAATCCCGGTTCAATTCCGAGTAGCCCTAATGGTTATGTGGCCGAGTTTGGCTTAAGGCACTTGTCTGCTAAACAAGTGGATGTAAAAGTCCCATTGGTTCGAATCCAATCGTAACCGCAAAAGGAGATTTACGCTAACGGCGCAAGCGACCTGCCTTGAAAGCAGATGTAGGTGTAAAAACCGATGGGAGTTCGAATCTCTCAATCTCCGAAAAATTAAGATATTTTTATCTTAATTAGATCTTTGAAAACGGAAAAATTGTTAAAAAATTAGCAATTTTTTAATTGACAAAATTGAATAATCTTTTTATTGTTTATATATTGAAAAGACAGAGAGCATACTGTCTCTGTCTTTTATTTTTATTGACCTGTACCCAAGTGGTTTAAGGGATCTGAATTTGGATCAGATAATCAAGCGTTCGAATCGTTTCAGGTCAGATAAGGAGATTAATATGAAAAATACTAAATATCACGTTGCGTTTTTGATTTTATATATCATATCTTTAATTATTGAGTTAGTCCATTTTAAATGGCTATCAATAATTCCAATTTTTAGTTTTATTGTTCTTATATTAGCTCTTGCTGCAATTATTATAGAAGATAATAAAGATAAATTCCCAAATATAGATTTTTATAAAATTATTGATTATATCAAGAAAGAGTTTTGGGAACGTGTAAGAAAATATGAAGAACGGGAAAAGGAGAAAAATAAATAATGAAAAAAGTAGGCATAAATTCTATTGTACTTACATTAGATAATAATGAAACTTATGAATTTTTATTTCATCAGTGTAAAAAACCAGAAGTTGGATATACTGTTACAAGCCCAAAAAATAAAGGGTTGCTTACTCAAGGTGATAATGTAGAAGATGCTCTTTGTATGATGATAGATGCACTTTCTTGTTGGAGAGATATTAAAATAATTTAATACAAGTTATAAAAAAGGCAATAAAATAAGCAATTGAATATAATGACCCAAAAAATATAAATAAAAATTAAGGAGATAAAACCCATAATGAAAATAGAAAGTATTGAAAAATCGATAATATTATTAACAGAAAAAATATCTAAAGATATTAAAGCAGACGATGCACTCAAATACACACAATCAGCTTTAAATCTTGCACATGTTTTACAAACTATAGATTGTATAAAGACTAAGTAGTATATTATTTTGGGTCGTTATACACCTATAATTTTTTAGGGGCAAATTATATAAATAAAGTAAGCTTTTAATTAAATTAATTGGAGAAAATAATATGAAAAAATTAATTCAGGGGCGAAAGATTGCTGATTTTGAAAAGAAACTTAAAAAACTTTCTCAAGAAAAAAGACGTGCTGTTGAATCTTCTATTAGGCGTAAAGAAGATGGTAGTATTGATATTCTTGATGCGGTTATTATAGGTTCAGTAATTGGTTCTTTATTGGATTCTGATTCAAGTTCTAGTTCAAGTTTTGATTCTGATTTTGGCTCAAGTTCCAGTTCAAGTGATGATTTTAGTGGTGGTGGTGGAGATTTTGGGGGTGGTGGAGCCTCTGGAGATTTTTAAATTATTATTAAAGCACGTTTGGCTGAGTGGTAAGGCACTTCACTGCAAATGAAGAAATATCATCCGTTCAAATCGGATAACGTGCTCAGTTTTAAAATATGGGTCGATGGTGGAACTGGCATACACATCAGGTTTAAGCCCTGATGCCATTATGGATTGAGGGTTCAACTCCCTCTCGACCTAATTTATTTATATAAAAGGTTAGGTATGAATAAAAAAGATAAATTCAAAATGAGAATTATATATAAGAATGGGCTTTATCATGCACAATGGAGGGGATTGTTTTGTTGGAGATACTTTTGGGTTTTACAAAAACATTATCCATATATGCAAAGAAAAGCAATTTTTAGTTCCTACAAAGAAGCTGAAAAAGTTATTTTTGACATAACTAAACATATAAAAAAAGAAAGAAATGGAAAAATAGTAAAAGAATTTGAAGTTTAATGAATGGGAGAAATAATATGAAAAAAATGATTTTTATCTTATGTGCTTTTATGTTTGCCAGTTGTACTTTTGTCCAATTACACACAAAAGCAGAAGTTGATGCAGAAATGAAAAAAGACAATAAAACTATCTGTAATTTTTTGCCTGATTTGAATAAAGCACGAAAAACATATTATATTATATTCCATAAATATCTTGACAATCCTGATTCTGTGGATAAAGATGAATTGGCACAAAAAAAAGAAGAATTTGAGAATGCAAAAGGGACTTTAGGAGGATATTTGAACGCATATTATAACAAATATGGAAAGTCTTTCAATTTTAAAGTCTGTGGGAAGAAAAGTTTGAGGTAATTTTATGGAATATTATGAAAAAACAGATTTATTTCATATTATACAAGATAAAGTAAGAGAATTAGACAAAAAATGTATTGTATTAGTAGCAAAAAAAGAAAATAGTTACTCCAGCCACGGTTATCTTGGTGTTTTTGGAGGACTCTCTCAATTTATTGAGGAAGATTTGGCAAAAAATGGATTTTCTATTGTTTCATTTAACAAAAAAGATCCAAAATTAATTTTTGATACACTTAAAAAAAGATCAAAAGATGAGCATGATAAATTTTATTGTTGTTTATTAGATAAAAATGGAGAAATAATCGAGGAAGAATGAAAACTATAGTTTGTGGTGATATTCATGGAGATTTTGGTGCATTAAATACCATGATAAACAATAAGTTATGAAGGAGTTACATAAAATGTATTATGGATATATTTATAAAATTACCAATATACAAAATAATAAAATTTATATTGGTAAAACAACACATAATGTTGATAATTACATTCACAATCATTTTTTGTGTGCTTCTTGCTTATCAATAGAACCAACAAAATATTTTTATAAATCTATTCGAAAGTACGGAAAACATAATTTTAAATATATTGTTTTAGGTAAAATTTCAGCTAGAACAAAAGAAAAATTGAATTATAAATTAAATATTGCTGAAAAAGATGTTATCTATTTTTATAGAAGTTTTGGGTCCGATGGAAAAAATTTTGACAATATTTATGGATATAACATGACTTCTGGTGGAGAAGGAATACCCGGATTAAAGCATTCAGAAAAAAATATAACTATGTTTCGAGAAAGAATGAAAAATGATCCTTTAAATCCATTTAAATTTGGATTTAAAGGAGATAAAAATGGAATGTATAAAAATGGTAAAATAATTTCTGGAAAAAATCATTTTTTAAGTAAAATGTCAAAAAATGATAGAAAAATATGGATAAAGAAGAATAAGATTGGAGTTAATAATCCTAGTAGTAAAAAATGGTTTTTGATTAGACCAAATAAACCTATTATAGAAATATATGGAATAATTTCTTGGTGCAAAAAACAAAAAATTAGCCCAACCACACTATTTAAATATAAAAATTCTATAGTACAGGAATCACCAAGAGGTTATCAACACAGTAAATTTATAGGATGGGGGTTATTTGATGATGAATCAAAAATTATTAATTACAGGTGATATTCATGGGGACTTTGGTGCCCTAAATAAAATTATTACAAAAAAATCCCCCAGTTATTGCATTGTTTGTGGTGATTCCGCTTATTTTTGGGCCGGTGAGCACCAAAAATGTAAAATTAAACCAAATAACACTAAAATTTATTTATTACCCGGAAA
>Ga0172380_10004709_pt1 | contig 17232 bp, 17 predicted proteins | sample Leawe162metaG_FD_119747 | JGI IMG/M metagenome (GOLD analysis project Ga0172380, IMG submission 119747) | Leachate microbial communities from a municipal landfill in Southern Ontario, Canada - Leachate well 162 metaG | ecosystem: Engineered > Solid waste > Landfill > Unclassified | place...
GCTCTCGATAGCCAGACAACGAATTGTAGGCAAAGGCATCAGTTCCAAGCCAACTTCCGTTGACAAGTAATTCACCATCAACGTCAGAAAGTGTGGCGGCAGCATGATGGTGTCCACAACAGAAATAACGACACCGTTGAGCACCGGCCGCCGCTCCTAAAGCGATCAACCCCTTCTGCCTTCTCACCATCCCGTACCACGGAATGCCGAGATTGCTTCGCACGTCGTCTCCATGCGAGACGTTGAACCCAACGCCATTGATGTTGATGTTTGCACTCCACGCATCCGGGATCGTGAAGTAGACGTTGTTCAGGCCACGACAATGCAATCTCGCAACCTCACCAACCAGGTAATCCCAGTTGTCATGGGCACCCAGGTAGTCCTTCTTTGGCGTCCGACGACCGTGGTTGCCGGCCAGATACAATACGTTGACTTGTGCAAAATGCGCCGCCAAGTCGCGGTACATCAAGGCGTGAAGTTGACCGATCGCCAGGCAGTTCTTGAACTGATTCCTATAATAGCTGCGCTCGCAGGCTTTGTGGATTTCGCCGCTCGTAAAATCACCGTAGGCGAGTACCCACAAAACAGGGAAGTAGAACTTGGGAGCCAAGGTGTTCTGGGTCCAATCGACGACCGTATCGACGTACCGCTCGGCTCTTGCGCAGGAGATCGGGAAATTGTAATCCTCCAGCCCGCCGACTTCCTCGGGTCTGACCACTTGATCGTGGTGCCCGTCGCTCAGGTGCATGACGCAATGCTCAACGATCTTTGCTTTGGGCCGAAGGATGACTTGAGAGGGCAGAGCCTTGTAAGGTCTGATACGCTGATCCATCTCCGAAGTAATGGCTCGAAACAAACCTTCGGTCTTTGCGCTGGCCTTGACTTTGACTCGTTCTCTGTTGCGTTCCTCTGTCAGATGAATAACCTCAGCCTCAAGTTCCAAGATTCGCTTGTTGGTTGGATCGTGCTCTTCGAGCTTCTTCCTTTGCCCACCCGCCCTCTTAGGAACGGGTTCGCCGTTAAGCCAAGGGACATCTTTATGGACACGTCCAGTAGCGATGTTGCTGACTAACGAACGGCTGACTTTATACTTCTTCGCAATTGCTGTCTGCGTCATTTCTCCGCTGCCAATGTCAGCCTTGATACGCGCAGCCTTAGCGAGGCTGATCTTACTCATGCTCATATATTTTAGAAACCTTTCAGAATTAAGACACTAGCTCTTCGATGATCGTTCCATCTTCGCTGCCCTCTTCATCAAGCGCATCACTGAATTCGCCCATCGTCATCAATTCCAATTTGCGATTGGCTTGGATGACTTCCAATACGCGGGAATCCGTTGGCAGATGGATCAGGTCAACGATGTCGCAACCCAGATTTTCGTCCATTCCTTTGCGATGAATTCGATCTTCGGATTGAGCACGATACTCCGGCTTGAAACTGTTGGACCAGTAGACGGCCATTCTGGCTTCAACCAATGTCAAACTCATGCCGCCGGATTCTGGATGCGAATCAAATGCGACTCTTTGATTGTCACGGTCTGCCCAGAACTCCAGGGCTTCTTCACCGTCATTCGTGATGATGTTGCCTTCACGATCGGTGACTTCATAGCCTCGACCATCGACTCGGAGAACCGACCATCCATCCTTGTGGCAGATATTCTTGATTCGATCGACGCTGCCCGTGAAACCGGCAAAGATAACGATTCGTCCATTTTCCTCGCACTCGTCAAGCAACAGTTTCAGTGCCTTTTCTTTCGGGCAGGCGATTTCTTTAGTTACTCGAACGATCTTCGGAACCGTCTTATCGCCGTCGCATCTCGGGCAAGGAACCATTCGTTTCTGGAGCGTTGCGGCGAATTCAGGACTGAGCATGTCGATGATGCTATAGGTAGCGTCATCATCATTAGGGTCAAACCATTCCGCGACCTCGCCGCAACTATCGGGACAATAAGGGCAGCGAACTTCGCCATCTTCCACATCCCGATACTGGAAGCCATCGCTCAATTCACGAAGCAAAGTCAAACCCGTAATCGTATTGGGAGCGGTTTCCGCAATCGCCTGAGCCACCCGCAACACGCTGGGATTGGGTTTGCAGATAATTTTGCGGTATCTCTTATCAGGAAGATTGAGACAGTCCTTCTTGTGCTTGATGACTACGAGACCCTTGAGTCGCTCGTAGATATAAGCCACTTCATTGACGCTGGGCTGAAACTCGTGGTATTCGTCAGGATCAACGATGCCGTCAAGTTCGTGCGGACCTTCCGCTTCCATTGCGCCGCAATGCCGACACTTCCGTTCATCGTCCTTCCAACCAATTCGCTTCGGGTACATGCCTGCATCGAATTGTTGCATGACGACGAAACCGCACCGCTGTTCGAGTGCCCTTCGACTTCCTTCTCGGAGGAAACCAGGCCAGGCAATCTCGCACTGACTCCACCAATCCAACGGAGTCTTCGGCGACGGCGTGCCGCTCATTTCGATCGCAAAACCCTCGAAGCCATACTTCTCACGAATCCAATCCGCCAGGCGTTGGGCAGCCTGCGTTCGTTGACTTGTATCGCCCTTGAGCCGGCTGGATTCGTCGAAGATAACGCCCTTCGGAAGTTCCGTGCCGGGCTGCCATTCGTCAACCCGCCGAGTCAATTCTTCATAGCTAATGAATTCAACTCGGATTGGACCGCTAAAGTCAAAACCCCACTTGGCGAATTCACGCTTGATGTTTGGCAAGGACGCTTTTGGTCCAACCCACAACCAATTAAGGACGCCGCTTTTTTCGATAACCTTCTGGGCTGAAAGTGTCTTCCCCGTGCCCATTTCCGCCGCCCACAACTGGTAGTGGTACGTTAATCCACTATCAGCCATATCGCATTGGTGAGGCATCAATAGCGTTGGTTCGCCATTCAGCGTTGCCGAATACTCGTGCTTAATGAGATCACGATCGAACCAGGCGTAGACATCCTCGCCCATGAGGAATCCAAGTTGGAAACGATTTCTTGGGCAGTCCTCTATCGACCATATCTTGCGTCCATCGTCGTCATCATCGCGCCCGTGCCAGCGCGATCCCTTCATTGCCTTGATCTCATCTTTCAACGAGAAGGGCGATTTTAGGAACCAGATGCGACCGCTCTTGTATTCCAAGGTGGCAGCCGAACGAATCAGTTTGCCGTTGGTCGTGCGAGTCGTAAGTTTGCATTCAACAATATCAGGCATGGTGGTATTCAAGTAGGAAACCGCTGCGATCAGGTGCCGTAGTCCGCTCGAAGTTGCTCCACACGGAGGTCAAGCCGGCACGATCAAACAGCAGAAGGATTTTGGAATAACAGGTACGAACCGTTGGCGGTGAGACTTCGTTAGTCCCAGAAGCCACGGCATCTCGCCATTGGGCGAGAGTTCCGGTAAGGACGGCTACATTGACGTTGGGAATCCTTGTCTCTGCTCGAACGCACGACATACCGGATGTTTGATCCACAATATCAAATAGATCGTGTTCGTCAGCAATCACGAGGACGCTAAACGAAACATGCGACAATAGGTTGGGCGTAATCTCGCCGCCTTCCTCCTTGAACGATGCCAAACAGGAAAGGAACTTTTCGGCATCAACCATTTTTCGGTGACTGGAGTCGGCAGCACTGGCAATGCTATACCCCAACGCTTCGTGCGTGAGACTTACCAGGGAAGCGAAATCAATTGCTGGCCCAGTAATGAGTACGGCTTCAACAGGCATCATCAGTCTCCCAGACTTCAACTTCAATCATGGTTTCGTATTCAGGCTCGAAATGAGCAAGCACCTTTTCAATGATCCTGTCGCTGACGTTCTCTTTGTCAGACCAGTCGGTAACTATTCCGGCTTCGATCTCGAAAGCAACATCTTCGTCAGGTTTCACGAAATCCAAAGAGTCTAGGGAACATTCGCCTGTTTCTGGAAATGTTCGTTTCATCAGAAGATGGATAGCATCCTCGGAAAGTGTCTTTTCCCAGTTCCCTTCATAGAGGATGATTCGACAATTCACGAATTTCATAATGTCCCTTACGCGGCAGCGAAGTCCCGTAAAATAATCCCTTCTTCTCCTGGCAATAACTCCGTGCAGGAGGACATTGCAGGATCAATCCAAGCATCCGAGCCTTCATTTTCAGCATCAGATGCAGCCAAGGTACGAGCAGTCTGCTCGTCGATGGCACAAACTACGAATCCGAATACCCGGTCATACCAAGGTTGCCAAGGTGCGGATTCCGTACTAACAGGTCGTAACAGCCAGAGTTTCATTCTTCCCCCACGTATCCGAGGCCGTTGTTCTCTGCCCAAAGGTCCAAAAGGCGTTCTGGACAAACATCTTCCACGTCAGTTACATTCTCCTTGCACCAATCAAAGATTGTCTCTTCCTCGAACACGTCGCGCGGGTTCATGTTCTCCTGAATCCACGCAATGACACTTTCAAGCAGGTCAGACGGAATAACTTCCGAAATAAACTCTTCGTCTAGGTTTCGCATAAATGCTCCAAAAAGTGAAAGTCGCTTACTGCGTGTTTCGCTGGCGTCGGTAGTATCTCCGCTAGTCCACACGCCCTTGAATAATGATTCCCACCCTGGATCGCCTATTACCGAAATGTGGGCGACCACCCTCAGCGACTCTCGTGAAACTCGCCCATTATGCGCGTCATCACTTTACGTGAGAGCGGCGCGGCGAGTGTGATTAACGGAGTAGTTGACCCGTGTACGGATCGAATCGCAATTGCTGTTGCTGTTGATATTGCGGCTGCGCATATTGCTGTTGCTGTTGCGGCGGTCTCGTATCGAGAGCAGCCTGACAACCACTCAGCAGCACGAACAAAAGTAAAAGGTATCGCATGATATTTCTCCAAATAACAAGAAAATGAATGACGCCTGCTGGAATCCCCTTCACCACGCGGGTTACAGCCCGCTTGAATCTAATCCTGTGATTGAGGCCGTGGCACACCTATACCAGCTTCCCACGGGCAGACCTTGCTCCTCGGGTCAGGCGTCACTAGAGCTTCGCTGATTTGCCAGGCTGGCTCAGCGATAAGCCTTTGCAGGTCCAACTACCGTTGGTAGTGGACAAACTTCGGACTAATGGGCGCGAGCCTTCTTAGTCGTATCTTCCGGCACAACCTCAACGCCGCCGTTCTTTTCAGCGAGGAACTTTTTGACTTCATCGACGATGGATTCGATCGACGGAAGATTGATGAACGGAGACGTGCAGGGTTGCACATCGGGAACGTGCCACGAATTACCGCGCTTGTTCTTGGCCAACCGCACCTTCAATGTGCAGGGCTGAACTCCATGAGGCTCCATTTTCGACACGTCCGCGCCGGCAGCCTTCTTGCGGTCGATGTCCGCTTGGGTCACGGTCATGTAGACGGCGATGTCGCCGGCGATCGGTCGGGTGCTCTTGGTCCCGCAGAAGAATTCGAGGAACCGGCCGGTGCTCTTCTCCAACACCAGGAAACTGGTGCCGTACATGCAGTTCGAGTTGGTCTCTTCGCTGCGAGCAGCGATGTCCTTGAAGGTATCGGACTTGGCGTCGTAATTATCGACGATCGCTTGTTTGTCACTCAGATCGAGTGCCTTGAGGCGACGAGCCAACGGAAGAATGTCAACCGAATTTCCGAGTTTGATGATCTTCTTGTCCGACTCGGGAATACCATAGGTGCCCGGAGGAATCAAGCCCTCGTCGATGGCGTTACCCTTGGTGAACAGTTGAAGGCGTCCAAGGAAGCCGGTGCTCCTAGACATCTGCTCGAACTGTTCGTCAGTGCCGAGTTGGGTGGAAGGAAGCTGGTTGAGATCGACGGTTTGCAAAGCGTTACTCATAAAATACTCTTGAAATTAAAATTGGAATTGGAAATCTTTATCTAACAAAATGATTCAGTCATTCTAATTGCACATCAAGCACCTGCCTTTCCCGCTGCTGGCGTATTGCATCCTCTTGCTCTCTCACACTCTGGCGATCGAGATGGCAGACCCAACGCAGGCCCGCATTGAAACCGTCAAGCACCGTCTTACATCCCTCGCTCGTACAGACGAGTGCTTGCACGTTCATCGCCTCAATCTCCTTCAACGATCTCAGATGGGCCACCGGCTCGAACTTATCCGAGTAGAAGGCGTCCATCTTTCCCTGCTTTACCGCCTCCGTGAACTGCTTCACGCAGGCCGCCGCAATCGGTCTGAACTCTTTGGGCGGCATGAGCTTGGCCCGATCCACATAGTCCTTTTGCATGGACTTGGGAATCTTGGCCAGCATGTAGGCGTTCTCTGCTGGAATCTCTCCCCGGTCTACCATCACCTGAATTGTGTTCAGGAGGTTCACCAGGTTAAGACATTTACCGATCCACGCGGGTGCCTTGCGGATGAGGCACGACACCTGAGCGATCGTCAAGTCGGGATTCCGCTTCATCAGTCGTTTGATCTGATGGGCGTATTCCGCCAACTTGGTCTCGGGCGAGATCGCATTCGCCGCGAGTTGCAGGACCAACACTTCATCATCGCTACACTCCCTGATGATGCAGGGAAGCGTTTGGAGGCCAACTTCTTTGGCACAGGTATAACGGTGGAGACCTTCAATGATCTCGTATACGTCACCCTGGGGCCTCACAAGCAGTGATTGGAGGATTCCCTTGTCCCGGATGCTGTCACGCATCTCCAGGTATTCTAGGCTCTCCCGATTCACTTCTCGCAACTTGACCTTGGGTTCTCGCAGGACTTGGGTCGGCAAGAACTCGACCTTATCGTCCATGCAAAATCCTTTCTTTCTGTACCTATAAGGTTGCGCAGATTTTTGCAATTTGGTCACAAACCACAAAAATCTTGAACAATCTTAGATTGACGCGGCGTTACAATCCCACCCTACAAATCACGGTTCTATGAGAATCCATTCTGGCGATGACCATTTTTCTGAAATCTGCGCAACCTTATAGGCACAGGAAGATAGTAGACCTCTTAGGAGCAATTCATGCCCAAAGTTACCGAAGCGATTCAGAACTTCATCAACGCCCGCCGGACGACACACAACGCCCCAGAATTGTTGGATCGTTGGAACCCCTTCATGGAAACTCAGATCAATGTGGCCGCCGATAACGGCGAACCCGTAGACGGAAAGCGTTCCACCTATTACGACGGCGAGTATGAGTATTTCAATATCCGCATTCCCAAGAATGCGGCCGGCGAGCCGGAGTTCCGCGATTACGAACTCAAATGGCCGCTCGATCTTCACGTAGAGGCCATTGGGTGGACCGGGTGGGATTGGTCGGCCAGGCGTAGTCGAGCGTTTGGATTTGACTTCGACGCCATCACAGGCCATGCCAAGGGCATTGGCGTGAGTGATGAGGAATTAGAGCGAATCAAACAGGCCGCCATGAAACTGCCCTACGTCGAGGTCCGGCGTAGCACGGGCGGCGGCGGTATCCATTTATATGTATACTTTGATGAAGCGGGCGTCCCCACGTCGAATCACACGGAACATGCCGCATTAGCCCGCTGCATCCTGGGCATGATGTCCTCGGAAACAGGATTTGACTTTGCCAGCCAGATCGACGCCTGTGGTTCCAATATGTGGTTTTGGCATCGAAAGATGACTGCTCAAAACGAGGGTCTCAAACTCCTCAAGGCTGCCGACAAAACACTGATGGAAGCCGACCTGCCATCGAACTGGCACGACCACATCGAAGTCGTTACACGACGACGATCCAAGGTTCGAGTCTCGACTGAACTAGCGGACGAGAACCTTGACCCGTTTGAGGCTCTCACGTCTGCCCGCAAAATCGTTCCACTTGATAAAAGCCATAAAGACCTCATGGACGAACTCACCCATTCTGACTTTTCCACGATCTGGGTTCCCGACCATCATTTGCTCCAGACGCACACATGCGCGCTGGCGAAGATGATCGAACAGAAGAAGGCCAACGGCATCTTCAAGACGAACTCCAAGGGTAAAGACACGGGGAGTCCCAATTGCTTCATGTTTCCATTGGACAAAGGCGGTTGGAAGGTCTACCGATTCTCGCCTGGCATCCGCGAAGACGAGACCTGGACTCAGGACAAGGAAGGATGGACCACCTGCTACTTCAACTGCGCACCAAACCTGTCAACCGCCGCCAAGGCAATGGGCGGACAGGAAGACCCGGATCATGGCGGTTTCATTTTCAATAACTCTGCCGAAGCGGCCAAGGCGGCCGAGGCATTAGGTCAACAAATCAAACTACCTAAATCCTTGCTGGATGACAAATCAAAACGCAAGGCACGTCTCAAGGCTCATAAAGACGGCCGGCTGATTATGCACATCAGCAAGAATCCAGGTGAAAAAGACAAGACGCTCAAAGGATGGATAAGCAAGCCGGATAAATGGGTGAAACTATTCGACGTGCTTACAGAGACCAAGCAAGACGAAATAGACCAAGCCGAAAACGACCACCTTATCCGCCAGTTGGTAACGCCATCCCACGAAGACGCTGGATGGTATCTACATGCTGAGGATAAAACGTGGCAACGATTTTCAACGGAAAAAGTCAAGTTGCGTCTGGTCGCGCTTGGTCATCCGAAGCCGCAAGTTGAATTGATCCTTGGTAGCACCATCGGCAAGGCTTGGAAGTTAGTCAACGTGCCTTTCCAATCGGAATATCCAGGCGACCGAAAATGGAACGTCGATGCGGCTCAATATAATTTCCCACCGGCTAATTTGGATTATGACCAAACGCCGTTCCATCCTCATTGGGATAGCGTTCTTCGTCATTGTGGTCAAGACCTGGATGGCGTTGTTAGGGATGATGACTGGTGCAAGACGAACAACTTAAAATCCGGCGCAGATTACCTACTTTATTGGATTGCCTTTCTTCTACGCGATCCGTTTCAACCGTTGCCCTACCTGTTTCTTTACGGAGCACAAAACAGCGGAAAATCAATTCTGCACCAGGCTTTTGGTCTACTTATCAGCAAAGGAGTAGCATCGGCTGATCGAGCCTTGAGTAGCGGCAATGACTTTAACGGCGAACTAGCCAACTGCGTCCTGGCCTACATTGAGGAAACAGACCTATCGTCAAACGATGGTAAATCCTACAACAGAATCAAGGATTGGACAACGAACGACGAACTGTGGATTCGCCGAATGCGGACGGACGCCTACAAGCAACGTAACACTCTTCACTTCATCCAAACAGGAAACAAACTCAAAAACGTATACCTGGAATCGGGCGACACGCGAATCGTTGTTATGTTCGTTCCCGACTTGGAACCAGGTGAAGAGATTCCGAAGAACGAATTGATTACGAAGCTCAAGGAGGAAGCACCGCACTTTATGCGAACCATTATGGACCTCACTTTGCCGTCTCCTTACAGTCGAATGGGTCTACCTCCATTACGAACACGCAATAAGGAACGGGCAGAGGAAATAAACAGTAATCCGTTGGAGACGTTTGTCAATGAGCAATGTTTCCAAATAGTCGGAGAGATGATTGAGTTCACCGCTTTCTATGACAAGTTCATTATGTGGTTACCGCCCGAAAAACGGTACAACTGGAAGAAAAGCCTCGTGCTCGATGAAATCAAACAACGGTTCGCTTATGGTGCTCACAACTTCAACAAGCGAATGATTGGCAATCTTTCATTCGAGAACAAATCTCCGAACGAGAACGCAAAACCCTGGATTACTATTGATGGTCGATTGGTAAAAAAGGATCGAAACGAGGAAACAGAATCAATTAAACGAGGTAACGAATGAGTAAGTATGAAATGAAAGACAACGGCAAACGTCAATCCTTTGGCAAGAACATGGCAATCCGAGACACGTCGGATGATAAGTCCCGGCCTGATCTGATTTCGCCATTTGCCGAAGATCGCCTTGGTCACTGGTTGCGCATGGGTGCTCGCAAGTACGCGGAGCGCAACTGGGAAAAGGGAATGCCCTTCTCCAGGTGTGCTGCCTCATTGAAGCGGCATGTAATGAAATTCCAGCAAGGCATGAATGACGAAGATCACCTGGCTGCAATCATGTTCAACTCGATGGCTATTATCCATTATCAGGAAATGATCGAGCGAGGCGTGCTGCCGGCTGAACTCAACGACATGCCCAACTATTCGCCAATCCAAAAAAGGAAACGCCGTGGTTAAGACCTACTCTGGCTTGGTGCATCTGAATGGAAACCTACTGGCGGCAATCGACCTAGAGACCACTGGCCTCAAGGCCGGCTACCACGAACCAATTCAGATTGCTGTCGTTCCCCTCAATTCGGATATTAGGCCATTGGAGGGCGTTCGACCGTTCTACACTACGATTCGTCCTGAATACCCAGAGCGACAAGGAGCGGCAGGGTACGTCCACGGTCTCAAAATGGAGGACTTAATCCTTCACTCGCCGGATGCCGGCAAGGTGCAAGACCTTCTAGTCGAATGGTGGGAAAACCTAGACTTGCCATTCGGCAAGACGCTTATTCCGTTGGCACACAATTGGGCATTTGAGTCCAAGTTTCTGCAAGCATGGATGGGCGTCGAACTGTCGTCTGCTTTATTCCACGGTCACGCGCGGGACGCAATGCTATTTGCACTTAGTATGAACGACAAGTCAGCATTCCTTGGAGTCCCTCCGCCGTTTCCCAAAGTCGGACTAGGCTCAATCTGCAAACATTTCAATATCATCAATCCTGGTCCGCACGATGCTCTCTGTGATGCGATCGCCGAGGCAGAATGCTACCGAGCGATGTTGACGATGGAACTCCTGTAGACAACGATGAGACGAAAAAGGGTGGTCAGGCTTCGGCCTGACCACCCTTTTCTTTTGCGCACTAGCCCCGGCGAAGTCCCTTCAAGGTCTTCGCCAAAGCGATCTGACGTTTCGTGGTCGTTGAAATACCCTTGGGCGGATGAGCCATAAATGCCGACGTGCTCATGTCGGCGGCCTTCGCCTTGCGAGTCAGCGCACCTGGATGCTTAATCGCACCCTGAATCCACTTCTTTGCCATTATAATTATCCTTGTTTGTAACAGTTAAAACGCAGGGGCTTCGCTGCGATGAAAAATAACAGCGTCTCCGTACACGGTCTCACCGCCGGCCAGTTGAGTAGCCGTCTTGTTGATTTCCCGTGCTTCACCGTGAAAGGCAATTCCCATGTCGCCTTCTAGGTGTAGAAAAGTTACCCTTTTCCCATTATTGGCATACCGCACCATAAGGTCGAAAATCTCTTTCTCTTCTTGTGGTTCGCCACCGACTGGAATAAAACGTGCCATGCTTCTCCTTTACCAAAGTTTCCGTGGACAATGTTGAGTTCCCATCTTGATCTTGTTGAAGATAGCGTGCCCTATGCCGCTCACCTTACAACCGCATCCACGGCATATTTGTTGATCTCGATCATACCAACCGCATTTCGAGCAATGGTCCGTGAAAATACGTTGGGTCTCCTCGTCAGTCCGTTCCGGTCGCCCAGACTTAACCCAGCCAGCCACCGCCTCGGCATAAGTCAAACTGCGACGAGCGAGACTCGGCGTCGTAGGAACTGGTTCCGAATCTCGTGATGAACATTTGGCTGTCAATCGGGCAGCCGCTTCCACGGCTTCCAAATGCCGTGGACATTGCCCGCATTGGTCATCCGTGACCTCTTTCGTAAAATAGGGACTTCCAACATCCGCGCATCGAATGATCGTTCTTCGATCGCCGTCCTTCTTGCGGATTACGACTTGGTTGTGATTATTACAAATCATATAGTCCTCTATTGTTGCTTTGGTTCTTTGACCTGGCCTTTGGGACCAGGTGGGTCTGTTGGCATTGAGGCACAAGTTCCACAGCAAGTGACACTTGTCATTAGTGGTGCTGTCCCTCCGCATGTCCAACTGCAACCCCGCGCCCAACTGTCATAATCTAGGTGACTTTTCATTGATATTGCACTAGCGTTATCACCCATCGTATAGCAATAGGTAAACAAGTCCGACGCGCAGTTCATGCCTTTATCTTTACAATTGCATGGTCCGTGACAACCTGGACCAACTAAATCAGGTGTGGAGTACATGACCTTGACAATGCACTTGCAATCGTGATCCGGCTGGGATGGATCAATAACGCAATCGCACGAACCAGTCGGCTTTTTGTCTTTGTCTTTGGAACTGCCGCCGCTACCACCACCACTTCCTGCCGCTACGATTGAGTCAACAACTAAGGGCGTATCAATTAAGTTTTGCTGAGCGTCCTGATTTGCCTTTTGTGCCTTCTTCAAGGCATTAAACACCGGGTCAACTTCTTCTACCACGGCATCATCGGCCGTTGGACAGAAACACGTTGCCAGAGTATCATCAAGATCAGAAGGACTAGGGTCACCGGATGTTAGAGTCAATTTCGGTAGACCGTTATCCTCCGGCGCGACGTATAGCAAATGACCGTCCGGCGGGGCAACTACGAAATTGTAACCAAGTCCGGCAAGTCGTTCTTCGTCTGGCGGAAATGACGTTCCTGCCGGAATATCAGCGGGCCACGCGAAGGTATACGGCGTATTCTGACCAGCCTTGATAGGCGTCCAACAAATGAACGCGATTTCTTGAGCACCTACGTCATACGCCATTGACGTGATGATGGCTTTTACTGGCGCGGGAGCCACGTCAGGCAAGTCGAGTGTAACACAATCAAACACTTCAAGGGCTAGATGTTTGATGGGAGTGGAAAATTCCACCTGCTTCCAAACATTGGCGTCTCGAATCATCCAGAATGTTGCGCTCTTGAGAACATTATCATAGATGTTTTGCGTGTAGTAAGATGTGCTCTTATCGTGAGTTCCATACTTAGCAACATTATGCTTGAGTATGAGGTTCAAGTCTCCTTCGGACTGACTACGTGACCAACTGATGACATGCTTTGTAGCCACGTCGTCAGTGCTGCTTAATGTGATTTTAAGCGTATTGGCCAATACGTCGCTCGCCGAAATAGTGGCGGCAGAGGTCGGCTCCTCCGAAAGATACTTTATAAACGCTATGCCATCTCGAACGTAAACAACACACCTGCTTTGGTAAGCGATGTCCTCGACGAGTTGCATCACGTTCTTACGTTCCATAAGAACGAAATTGGACGGATAGTTCAGAAGCCGATTATAGACATGAAGAAAGGATGCTGTGTCTACGGATAACGATGTGTATTTACCAAGAAGCCAAGCGATAATGTTTACAGGATTTGGACCAATCGAAGATGTTACCGAAACATAAAGTTCGTCGGACCAATTTGAGGAAACCGTTCGTTTTGTGCCGTCAAGTTCAGTGATGACTTCCGATCGTTCGCTTAATGGTTTCGTCATCCCAATTTCGGTTACCGTATACCCATCGTAGTCTGTTTCATAGATCGTATAAAAACTGGACGGAACGGAAATAAGTTTGGATATGCCATTAACCGTTTTCATTGCAGCCACACGAGTAATCGTGCAAGGCAACAAATTCACAATATAGAGTACCTCGGCCTCATCTTCCATGTAGACCTTGCTTCCGGCTCTTGCCCAGAAGAAGGAACTCGTTATCATGTCATCGAGAGCCTTTTGAGAATCGGCAGGTCCGCCTTCGGATGCTCGGCCGGTTCCCGTTTGGGTTGTCGTATTACAGAAATCGTGAACTTCTCTCGGATCAATATCTACGCCACCAGATGAGCCGTTGTAAACCGAAGCATCATACCAAGCCGACCCAGATTCCGTTCGTACCCAGTCTGATTGATCCAGTACACCTGTAACCGCAAAGTACCGATCAGCAATCGGCCCACATTTTGTCGGCGGATTCAAGTCGTAGTCGGGATGTTTACGGTAATCAATATGGAATACGTCGCCGACAAAATGACCTGTGAATAGTCCGCCCTCGATGTTCAGCGTAATCGTTTCATTCTGTGGAAACAAACGATTTCCATCGTTGATGGTCATCGTAGGATGTTCGTAGGCTTCCTGTTGTTCCAACTGATACATCAGGTCGCAGATGGAAAAGAAACGAGACTCAACGCATGATTGATCTGGACCCCAAGTATCTAACTTTTTAGCTACGATAACAACTAAACCCTCATCGTCATAATTGAATTGCGTACTCGGGTCAATATACTCCGCTTCTCCAAGAGGAACATTTGCGCATTGGATGTAACGTGACTGGCAAATACGAGATTCGAGGGTGTAATCGTGGATGCCCTCACCCGAGACGAGAGTCCCAGACCGGGGGGCACGTACTTGAACCGCTTGAATATCGCACACCGAACCGAAAGCCAACGGCCAAGCCTTGCCTAGAGCGTCTGGAGGAACGAGGGGAAAATCGCCCTCCTCCATCGAGAACCCTGCTTCCACGTCCTCGATCTTTGTGGTCACATCAAAGGTTACGGTTCGATCACCTTCATTCCAGATGAATGGACTGTTGATTTCTCCCTGGAATAAAAGAAACTTGTCGGCCAGAGCAAGACCTTGAAACCATTGGTAGACCCAAACCGGCCTCTTATGGAGATTAAGAGAATCGCAGAGTGTCTTGATCGTGCCGCCCGTATCTTCCAATGTCAATTGAACCTGACTGGAATCGGAGGTTCCGTCCACCTTGGCCGCCGAGTCAATACTTCCGATGTCTACAATTTGCCCGTTCACTACGGTAACGCCGCCAACCACGATCTTTCGATCAGCATAGGCAATACGATTTAGACCGTCGCTCCACTGAATCTCCACGATGATAATAGGTTCAGTTCCATACTGGGTGTTCAGCGTCGTTTGGGCAGCAGTAACGTCTCGCATCTGTAGAACTCCACTAGCAGCTAGGTAAGGCCGGGGCTGAAATCAAAAACCCCTCGCACTCAATAGTAATTACAACGAATTCGTTTCCCGGTTGCCCATCGGCCCGTTCGGCGGTGTTAAACTCAAATGGGTTACTAACCAACCACACGCGCCATATCTCGCCTTTATGATTCGTCAAACGCATCTGCGAGGAGAAATAGGCTGTGATGAATCCTCGCAATTCGAGTGCCTTCATTCGAGACATTCTGATTTCGTAGGTCAATTTATGGCGACCGTCCGTTGTCTGAACATGGGTGTAACAAGTTCCATCCATCGCACGTTTGATCGTCACACTATGCTGTTTCAGATGGGAATCATTGAATTGCGGATTAGGCAATACAGTCGTCGCAACCAATCCAGGAAGAGGAGCTTGAAGCATTAACATAAGACGCCCTCGAATTCAAAGGACACAGCGTAGTCGCCACGTTCCGGGTTAATGATCGGCGTATCAGGATTTGTAATAATTCCACGCCATTGCCGACCTTCTTGGTCCAGCAATCCAATCTCCAATCCTAACGACTGGTCAAAGAACGTCAAAAGATTAGCCGCTTGCGATGGAACAAGTGACCGAACCTCCAATGCCAACTTCTGTGTCTTTGGCCATTGGGGGTCAGAATAAACGATCAACTCACCGCCGCGAGTCGTCCGGTTGATTCGATTGAAGTTCAGGCTGTCCTTATTTCCAAATTCAGGATTCCGAAGAACGAGCGTCGTTGTAGGCGAAACGTATGGGAATGTAAGTGTCAAAATTCCGCCCGGAAGACTTGGAACTATACCGCTGGGAACCAGGACGCCGGTATCGGTCGTAAAGCCAACCTGGGGTTGAAATTGTTTTTTGGCACACGACAAACTTGTAAATTGAAACGCAGCAGAATTCACCAACCCAAGATTATGACTGACCGTGCGCCAAAACATTCCAAGCAAATCGACGGTCTCCGTTAATGCCAACGCATCTGTCACGTCTTTACCCTTACCGGCATTTATCGTTTCGGTAAGAGCCATCGTGCTGGTTACAGCATCTTTCTTAATTCCAACCGAACCAAGAATCAACGTATCGGTTACCGATACCTCGAAAACCTTGGGCATACTCTCGACGAACACAAGCAAATCGTTTACCGAAAGGTTGATTACAGATAGGTGACCATAAGGGTCTTCCACAAACGGAAGGACATGCTTTAGTTGAAAATAATGAGGACCCAACCATTCGGCGGAATCTGTAAATGCCAATGTATCAAAAAGATGCGTATTAGAAATTATACGAACGCACGAGGCACTGTCAGTCAACGCCAACGTATCTTTGACTACTTTGGAAGCAGCACCTATTGCTTCATCAACAAACTCCAGGCTATCCGTAACCGATGCCGCTTTAGCTATTCCGTTTGTTTCGCTAAATGCAAGAGTGCTGGTGACCGATACTTCGTAGGTCTGTGCTCCACCCGTAGGAGAAACCAATACCTCCACATACTGGCGAGTAACAAGAAGCGACATGCAACTACCCTACCTTTATGCCAAATTGAGCGGCGTTTATTGTAGTTGGAGTCCATGCAACTGAACCATCAGGATTCAATTGCATGACACGCTTTTTAGTATACCAACTGCCGGAGACCGTCTGTGCAGAATCGTCGCTCGTCACCCCATTTGATTTGCATTCCGTAATCAAACCGAAAGGAGTTCCATCCGTTAGGCCAAGGTCTGTATTGATCTGAATACCCAGGATGCCTGTCGTAATTCCAGAAAGATCAGTATAGTTGTAGAGATCAAGGTTGCCACTCGTTGCGCTTGTAACATAAGTGTCGCCGCTGGTTACTTCTTCATTGACACACGAATAATTGTCACCAACACTTGGAGTAAACTGGGTAGAATCTCCAGCAGCATTCGGCAAGATGGAAACAACTCGAACGATGCCTAAAAAATCATTATTGGTGGAACCAGTACCGTCAAGAAAATACAAGTCATCATAATCAGCGTGGCAGTACATATAGTGACCGCCAAGAGAGAATTCCGAATTGTAATCGTTAGAACCTGTTTTGGTGTTGACGCCTGTTTCTGTTAATACCGTATCACCGTCAATTCTGAGTTCAATTGTGCCAGCAGTTGAATGAACGTAAACCTTCAACTCCATGTAATACCAAGTGTTCTTCACAAGTCCCAAACCAGATGTGGTATAAGCCACATCCTCATTTAAGAAAACAGCGAACTCCCCTGCTGGCGTCATGTGCAGCTTCGTTCCATGATTATCGACATCGACGATTCCAAATAGATAATGGTCCGATGCGTCTTCACTGATCTTGAACGCTAAACCCAAAATAGTAGTTCGATCAGTGGTCAACGCGCCAGGGTCGATCCAGCTTTGATTATTATAATTTCGTAGTGAGTGGCCGCCTCCAACCCGAGGCGATTGAACAAGCATGTTGCTTGTACCATTCCTGGTCGGATACTTCATATCTAGGATTATATTTGGGTTTACACCGCTAA